>Ga0065711_1029368_pt1 | contig 36500 bp, 14 predicted proteins | sample Hoacrofraction12_FD_59098 | JGI IMG/M metagenome (GOLD analysis project Ga0065711, IMG submission 59098) | Hoatzin crop microbial communities from Cojedes, Venezuela - Epithelial fraction 12 v2 (version 2) | ecosystem: Host-associated > Birds > Digestive system > Esophagus > Crop | place... | reverse complement strand
GTGTCTATTTCTCCGGGATCAAAAGGGTCATCAGATTCTGGCGGATCTACCCCCCGCATGCCCTGTGTTGAGTTAGGGGTTTCATCGTACGTAGGACTAAATGTTTCAAAAGACTGCAGCTCAGTCTGTTCCTGCTTTTGCGAGAACGGAGGAGGGGCGGCCGACGGTTGTAAGATAGTCTCTGCAGGTTTTAGAGCATTTAAAGCTGTATACACTGTTTTCCAAGTACTAATGGTTTCATCAGGGACTTCAAGCTGCAAGTCCTTTTTTGTCTGCAATTCCTCCCCCACCTTTGCCCACAACGAGCTATCATATGAACCTAAGGAAGGGTACCACGAGCAATAGTCTCTTATCCAAACTAACAATTTAACCAACTTTGTAACTGATAAAATCTCTTGATGGAGCTTTTGCTCCTTTGTAGCTGACTGTCCCATCTTATAAATCCGCAGTGGCTCACCTCAATCATTCCAGCGAAGGGTGATATCTCCCCTTATGTGTGCGCACGCATGCATATGTCTATCCTCTTGGTCCCAGCTGCGGTTCACCACCGGTAATGATCTCCAAGTCTGAATATCTTCATGTCCAAATATCTTTATATTCAAATATCTTCATATTCGAAAACCCACTTTTGGGCGCCATCTGTGGTGAATGACTTCATGGACCCCAATCATGTGCTTGATCAGAATCATTTTATTGCTCAATTTATTGCTCAACCTTATATACTAATACAATAGTTACTAGAGCCAATCAGCTTTGGATTCGTGGCTTTGCGAATGCCAGTTCACAGTTGCTATTTTCCAGGATCTTTTGCAGCTGGATGTGTGAAAACAGCTTATCTCCTGATAAAAGAGAAGGGAGGTGCAGGACGCACTGATCTTTCAGGGTCATGAGACAGTGCTGTTCTGTCTTAAATTATGTGGTTTCCCACACTGGGGTAAAAGTTTGACTTGTCTGGTAGCACAAAACACAGTGCTAAATGTATTAGTGTTCTACAGGGTAATCCCCAGGAGAATGCTTGTTACTTAAAAATCCACTTTCCGATCTTCTGGGGTTGCTCAGTTTACGTCACTGGATATGGCCTTACCCAAAACTACCTATGGCAGGGAGGGAATGCTGCATACCTCAGACACTGAGGTTTCAGGTATTGTGTTTCATTTGCAGGACCACATACTGGGCAGTGCCTTTAGGTGGGATTTGAACCTTCACTCATTTGAAACTGAGTATTTTCAGAATTGTTTTAACTGAAGATCTATAGACGCATGAAGTGAAAATAAAGCTTTTTCTTGTAGTTTAAATGGCATTTATATGATAATTTTAATATAATTTCATAATTTGTTTTAGGATTTAAAACAGCTCAGAAAATTTTGGTTTGCTTTCTGTTCTTTTGGGGGTAATTACAAGCATATTTCAGCATTATCTCAATGTATTTTTTACCCAACAGGTTATTTTTTTCTCCAAATTGCAAACCAGCGTGTGTGTCTGAGATTAATTTTTTTTTCATCAAAAGGGTTTCATTCTCTTAACATGGCAATTAGGTTGATTATTTCTAAGTGTAGACAGATCCAGTCATGCTAATAGAGTTAATTACTTCTATCGCATTAAAATGGTTGGGAGGGATTTGCTTAGACAGTAGCTGTGCCATTTGCCACAGCTGTCTGTGGGTTGGGAAGCATTGGACAGCCTGATTAGTATGATGATTAATGTCTAGAGGAACTGCCAGGCACCCAAAAGCCTTTGTATCGTTTCTTAAGGTATTTGGAGAAAATTATAAATGCCGGCATACTTGTCATTTAGAAAACAACAATTCAAGGGCTCTCCAAGATGTCTTGAAAACAGGTGAGCACTCAACAGGGGAGCTCCCAATCTATTTGCCAGAAGCTTGCTGCGTACCTTAGAGTGGTCATAAAAGCTGCTAAGAAAGCTGCAGAATGTGCTAGACTTAATAATGTTTTGACTCACAAACTGGGTAAATAAGAGATTTAGAGAAAAAATAAGTTCTGTAAAATCATTAGAGATAAACAGAAAGATTGTTCTGCAGACTGAAGACCTTGATGGCAGCAAGACAAACATAAAAGGGTAACAGAGGATGAGACTGCTGGAAGAGGCTATTGGAAGACCTACTGCCTCTGGCTTTTGTTGCTGGAGTTCCTGATAATGCCTGGTTGGGATATATAACTGTCCTTTTCTGGGGTAAGTCTTTCCCGGAGGAAGCAGATCCAAATCCAGCTGTAACACTGGTGGAACCCAAGAGGGAATATGCTCCAAATTATCCTTGGGAAAAAATGTACAGAAAGTTAAAAGGAACAGTCTCTAGTGGTTGCAGACACCAAAAATGTAAAATTGATTTTAAATAGTTCATAAAACAAACCTGTCTTGTGAGTTAACACCACAATTATTCAAATGAGAGTTCAGGCAGAGAATATGAGAGAGTGGAAGATTTGAGACAAATAATTGATTTAATGGAGAAGAAATCTGGTAGTGAAATCTTTGAAGGCAGCTTATTAATATTTGTGAAGTATGTTATTTGGAGATTTTGCATGAAAGTGTACACACAGTATAACAGAAAGGACATTATTTGAAAACTTACCTTTGGTGACTCATGAAATATCAAGGTACCAGTCTTACAGCTTCTTACAAATTTTAAATATAGTACAGTTGACTTATCCCATTTCTAAGCACTGAGATCAAAAGCAAAAAACAAAACCCTCAGAAAACCAAATTAAAATGAATGTCAGGAAGAACCATGACAGTCTAGGAGAATTCCACAAATAAGCTCACAATCTAGGAAACACATGTCCAGAAAGAATAAGTGGTACAACTTAAGAATGACAATGTTTGGAAACACTAAATGTGCTTTTCCCTCAAGGAAAAAGAAACATGTTCACAAATTTTACTGTCACGAAGGACCTTTATGGTTATCATCTGATATCCTTGACATTTTAAACATAATTTTTTGTTTTGTAAATAATAGACTCTTTCCAATAACAATTTTCAAAGAACCTCAATTTTTGCATTTTTTACCAAAAAAATTCACTTATATCAGGGAAAACATTAAATACTACAATTAATATAAAAAAATTGTCTTCTCACCCAGTGGATGATCTTTCCAAGTGCTTTCCAATCTAGGAGGAATGCCAAGACTGTTGTGTCTCCCTGAGGATCATAGTCCTCAAAAAGGAAGTGACACTGGCAAATTTAGGAGAAATTAACCTGGGCTGTAATCCTTATCATTCTTGGGGAAAATATTATAACAACATTCTAAAATATTATACTGCAAGAAAGGGTATTCTTGGAGACTGAAGTACCAACTCTGAGTAGGTGTGCCAGTCTATAGTCCCAGAAACATCCACGAGGTGGTGAGACAGCACCATCCACGGGAAAAAGAATGACCTATAAGGAAATGTGTTGTCTTCAAGAGGACTTACAAACATGTCTCAGCCTCTAAAGTTGTGAGAAGAAGAAGGAATCCTGCTCTGTCTGCTGCAGAGTCTGCCCAGGAGCACCACAGCTGTGAGCACACAGATACTGCCTGGTGTACAAGAATCATCAGGAGCAGAGCATGAGGTAGAGGTCTTCTGTTATTTATTACCTGCTGCGGCTTCCCTTAGAAAGACCTCTGCTGCTTCTCACCTTGACACATCTCAACCAATCCACTACTTGTGTTTCACTTGATTTTCCATTCTTCTGAAATGCTGATAGGCCTTTGTTAAAACTATTGGTACTAAAATTACCACAAAGTGTAGTTTACAAAGGTTCACAGTTCAGCTAACTCAAACCTGGCTCTTTTCTCTGCAAAGCTTTCTTGTCATTGAGAAAACTGATAAATTATGAGTCTTTCTCCATTTCCTTTTCCCATTGTTAAAAATGAAGATTTTTTAAAAAATTATATATTCTATTAAGAATAGTCTCTTTCCTCCGTATGAAATTGCCAAGCAATGCTCTGTCTCTCTCACTCTTGATTTTTAATGACTCTGAGACTTCCACTGTACCTGACATGAACATTAGCCTTAGTCTGCATCCACACTGAATTTTATGCAGCACAATTTAATTTTGTATGTATTTCTTGATGAAATGTTCAAGTTGAACATTCCTCTTCTGTCTTAACTGCTGCGTTTTTCTTTGTTGCTTCTATGACAGACAGATCCTGTAGTGACTAACTCTTTTTCTATGAAATTTTGAACACCCACAGATTGCTTTAATCCAGTGATTGTTATGCATTCAATATCTTATTTTTTAATGTCTACAATATTAGGAATTCTTTTTCCTTAAATGCCTATTGTAAGGGTGATGTGCCACACTAAAATTAAGATACCTTAAAATATTGGTTATCATGTGACTTCATGAAAATGACAGCATGAAATATTTCACCATTAGGATAATTCAGCTTCCTTTACTTTCACAAAACAGTTTCAATTTCTTTTGTTTTAGGAGAAAATTATCAAATATAGAACTGTGTCTAAAGGCAGATGAAAACAGAGCTATTCTTTCACTTGCCTGACATCTTTCACTATCTAGATTCAGGGTATTAAAACAAAGCAAAACCAAAAATTGGCTCAGCATTTCTGGAGATGTCAAAAAAGCTGTGAAAAGCAAGTTGCTTAAAAGTAGTAGCAATTTGTTGGTCTGAAAGATTTTGTCCTGGAAATACTTACAAAACTGAGCAAGGATCTGGACTTGCTGAATGAGGGAGAAGTGAAATGACCAAAGAAATTCAGTATGTAATACATGAAGTGGGTGTAAACAGAAGGAAACATCTCTATTGTCTAGAGACAATAGTGCCTTTTTACTGTCTCAATTTCTTTCCTTACCAGGAAAGACTTCAAAGATCAGCTCCCACCTCAGGGTCACTGGTGTGATTGCACTGTGCTGGTTGTGTAGTTATTGAGCCTTGAGCAAGACATGTGCCTAGAAATGACTTTTCTAACACCAGTCATATAAATAGTCATGTACCTAAAGGTGATTTGCTGGGCAAACAGCTGTATCCACTAGTCTAGAAATGCTGCCCACAGTGAGATGGTATGGCTTTCTTCTTCATGCTCTTCATTTATAGAGAAGGAAGTTTAACTTTTCCAATCAATATGGTTAACTGACAAAGGACACACTTTAGTGCCAATAACATGCACCCAAACTTAGTAAAAGCTGCCACCAGACCTCAGAAATTCTTATCTGCTCCAGTCAATGGCAGTATTGCTTGAATCCCTGTCATACAGAAATATGAGAGATAGGAATTATAAAACTGAGAGAATAGATGAACAGGGCTTTTCAGGTTGAGAGAGGACATTTAAAGCTATTCATGATACTCCAACAAAATAAGGCAAAAATAAACTATACTTTTTCCACATCTTCATTGGGCTACATTTCCAAAGAGAAGTTGCAGAGACTAGAACTTTAATATGTTGGGCTTTTCACAGAATCACAGAACTTTAGGGTTTGGAAGGGGCCTCTGGTGATCATCTAGTTCAACCCCCCTGCCAAAACAGGTTTGCCTAGAGCAGGCTGCACAGGACCTTGTCCAGGTGGGTTTTGAATATCTCTAGAGAAGGAGACTCCATAAACCCTCTGGGCAGCCTGTTCCAGTGCTATGTTTTTCCGTCTTTATATTACCTGGAGAGTTTGGAGGAAAAGACATGATTTGGTCTATCTGAAGACAAGCTGTCCAGCACAAACAAATAAAAATTCCCTTTATCCTTTTCCATTTGGAACAAAATAATTGCCATTGTCTTAACTGTCCTCCCTGTGCAAATACTTTAGGATTTCTCTAGCTATAAATACAGCTATAGCAACATAATACAACATTGTTTTCGGAATTCTAGGTAAGACTTTTCCTAACTCATGTAATCCAATTATTCCTTTTGGCTTTTTGACAATTCCTTACCTTACTCTTGGAAAAAAAAATCTTATAACTAACCAAAAAATAAAATAATTCCAGGACCACTGCCATTGGAAAAATTTCCTTATTTAAATATCAATAATCATGGCATTATCTAGCCCCTGCAGTCTAGATCCAGTCAAACAAAACAAAACAAAAAAAGAGATTTTGCAGTAATTTTCACCAAAATGTATACTGTATTTTATGGAAATTTTTCATAATTAGAAATATACTGACTATCTATATTTCTAAATTTTATGAAGTAATTCAGTTTTGTAGGGTGAAAATGAAACAACTGTTATTGCTCATTCTGTGCTTCTGTTAGCACCCAGCTGTTTCCCAACAGCAGGGAGTCTGACTTAGGGCATCTGATTATGACCATGTGATATTTTGCAAACTAAAATCTTTTTCACCATAAAAGCAAGCAGAGGTGGTAGCTGGACTCATGGGGTGAATATTGGTACATGCTGACATGCCTTACCGCTTAACAGTTTTTCTGTCAATTTTCGAAGACTTCCAGCTATAGTTCATGTTGGGTTTTATTTTTCAGTCTCCAAATCACAGAAACTACTTGAAACACAGTGATCATGAGGAGACCACTCTGTTCATTCTGTACCTCTGAAAAGAAATTAATGTGCTCTGGAGAAAATTCTTTGCTTTAAGAGTAAGCTCAAAATTTTGTGGCTAAGAGCAAGTTAACACCAGTACAATTTTTTCATCATGTGGAATTTGTCAAAGTCTGCCTCCTCCAGTTATGTTATTTGCTAGATATTTTGCTCAGAAATAATCTGTAAATTACAGAAAAAGCACAAGTAAAACCTGTTTCGATAGGAAACTTTCCACAGTAGAGAAGCTTGTCACTAGAACAGGAGATATTGCTGGAACTGACAAGAGCAATCTTAATGCCTTTAGCTGTTGTCTTAAGAATTCATGGGAGACAGGTGAAATTCCATAAATAAGTGAAGTTCTTACCTTTAAACATGGAGTTCATTCAGCCTGCCTTCACAGATCATAGTTTCTAGATTATGATCTCTTTATCTCTCCTACACTCTCTCCCGTCAGTTTATGTCCGTCCTGGAAAGGCTTCCCAGAACTGTTCCAGACTGCACATTACCCCAGATAAAGCCCTGTTGGTGCCAACAAAGTGGAGAGATTTCTTCTCTGAACTAATACAAGAGTCTTGTCAAAGTATTCTAGCATTGTGTTTGCATTGGAAGAGTTGCATCTTTTTGGTTCATCTTTAGCTTGTAATTCATGTCACCAGCGGATGTTACTGTGAAGAACTGTCCAACCAGCTGTTTTCCAGCTCATATAGGTGCATGCTTTCTTATCTAAGTGTAGAACTTCACATTGTCCTTTCTGAATATCCTATTTTTTTCAGACCACTTCTGAATTTATTGTGACTGAATTCTGCAATTGTCCTTGTAGCTTCTACCAGCTTGGCATCTTTTGCAAATGTAATGAAAGTCCAGTAGCTCATCACAAAGTCAGAATGGAAAATATTGAATAGTACTGCCTTGATGATAAATATATACAGAATCTCAATAAACCAAATTCAACAGAAAGCCATTAATAATTACACTTATGGCACAGTTGTCCAATAACTTTTGTGCTCCTTTTTCTCTACCCAGATCCCATACTTGAACAGTTCTTCAGCTTATACTGTATCACTGTCCTTTGCATATAAGAGTATCATGTGATACTTGAACATATTTGAACAGTTCTTCAGTTTATACTATATCACTCTCCTTTGTGTATGAGAATGTCACGTGAGGCAGGGTACAATTCATATTCTTTCAATTTAACCACCTTTAATGAAGATGTGTTTTCCATGCTGCCTTTATAGCCAGCAAAGAGCAGTCACTATCAGTGCACAACTCCTCTGCTCTTTTCTAAGTAGCTTTCTTAAGATGATGTGAGTTGCTTTCTATAAATTCTTATTTTTCTCTGTCGACACTGGAAGAGATGATTAAGCTGCATGTGGATGTATAGACTGTGAATGTCTACATATAGTCATATTAAGTTTATCCACAGTCTCACAAGTGTTAGTGAAGTCAGGTTACAGCTGTCACCTGCCATATTTACACAGCCTGCCACAAGAATAACTTTGGTTGTATTGACTTAATCCATGTAACAACAGAGACCTTTGCAAAACTGTTACAACTGAATTAATGGACTCAAAACTACTTACAATCTAAAAAATGGTCTTAGGGATGTTCCTGCAAATATTTAGGCAACTAATGGCTTAAACACATATTAAGGACTCTCCACAGGCATGTTTTTGTTCTTAAAAAAAATTAATTTGTGATTCTTCTCAGCACGACATATAGAATTAAATAGAAAAGAACAAAGGGATCAAGCAAAAATTTAAAATTTGAAAATTACTTGTCCCCTTCAGCAGTGAAGAAAACAAAATCCTGCATAAATATTTGTTTCTCCTAGGTTAGTCTCTGCTTTTCAGCCTTCTTGTTTCCATAGTTGAAATATGATGGGGATTTGTAACAGTGGTCTTCAACAAAAAACGGAGTTGAAGTAGTTTTCATTAGGAAAGTAGAACCTAGCTCTCTGATGTTCTTGTGGATATAAAACAGAACTATTCCCTGAATATTAATTCCTGCTTCTGCCCTGCTCTACTGTCCTGGTTTCAGCTGGGATAAAGTTAATCTTTCTCCCAGTAGCTGCTGTGTTTTGGATTTCGTATGGGAAGAATGCTTATAATACATTGATGTTCTTAGTTTTCGCTAAGAAATCAAGGACTTTTTTCAGTTTGCCATATTTGGCTGATGAGCAGGTAAGCAGGAGCTGGGAGGGAGCATAGCCAGGCAGCCAGCCCAAGCTGGCCAATGGAAATACTCCATACCATGGACATCATGCTCACTTTATGAAGGGGGGCTGGCCAGGGGGCAGGTACACCCTTTTCTGTGAGTTTGAACGCTTCTTCTGTGAGTTCGATCGTTTTCGTGAGTTCAAACTTTTCAGTGAGTTCAAAACTTTTTCTGTCAGTTCAAACTTTGTTGCGAGTTCAGCAAACTCCAGAAGATCTGGGAAACCTGTGGGTTCCACAATCACTGCTGGGGACTGGCTGTGCAATCAGTAGGTGGGCAGTGAGAAAAAATGTGTTGTGTATAGCTTGTTTTGCATATTCTCTATTAGTATTATTAGTATGATTCCTTTCTTTGTTGTCTCATTAAACTGTCTTTATCTCATTCCATGAGATTTACTTTTTGTAAATTCTCCTCTCCGTCCCATTATCTGGGGGTGAGCGAGTGAGCAGCAGTGTGGTCCTAGTTGCTGGCTGCCAGATTAAATCACGTCATCTACTCTCCTAGAGAATGAGTGCAGTACATCTTGCTGCGAAAACATAGTTTCTCTTTTTAGGCTAGAGCGCAGAGGGAGGAAGAGGAGTAGGGTCTTCATCCTCTAATCAATCCATACCACAGTGCTTTTCTTATAAAATTGATATTAACCTTCTATGAGATAGCTTGTATTTGTACTTCAAAATACATCCAAATATTTACTGTTAACAAATACAAAACCTTTACACAAAGTTCTGTGTCCACTTCAGCTATAGCAATTGATGTTTGAGAATGTTACATATTAGACTAGTGATGGCCTAAATATACAAGAAAAGCAAAGCTTTTATCAGAAGTAACCTGATTTACTAGAACAGGGTATTTATCTAGACAAAACAGACAAGCTTTCAGGAAGTTTTCCTTCTCACAGGTTACTGTTATTATCTCTAATGGTTTCCGTATAAGCAACAGGCACATTTGTATGTGGTCCTGAAAAACATAGCTTTGAAAACTAAGATAATGGTTCTATAAACATTTTAAAATTTCTTATAGTGAATAGTACATAATGCATGGCACACAAATTTTTGGTGATACATAAGCCATTGCTAACATATTTAGTGTTATAATCTACTTACAGACAGATATATTCTATTTTTGAAGAGTGGAAAGTATCTGAAAACTGGTATAAAAATTTATTTCCATGTAACATAACCAGCCACTAATTATAAATGCCCCTTAATCCAAGAAATAGCCAAAGCTTTCCTTTCTGTTTCAACAAATTTCAGTTGGATTTTTGAATCAGCTGTTGCAGTCCTAGAAAACCTTGTGATTTTGTTTCAGAATGCTGTTGGCAGAAGCGATTAAGCTGCCTATAATTAGACCTCATAGATTTTTTGCAGCTCCCTGAACATACAATTTCCATTGATTTGAATGAGAGTCCTGCACAATGAGCATCTTTGAGATTGCTTGCCTAAACTCAAATATTTCTTTAACTTTGGTAGACTTTTTGAATAAATAAGCATTTTTCCTAATCCTATCAATTGTACCTTTTAGCATATGCATAAGAACAAAGAGAAAAAAAACTGCATGAAAAATATCAAAGCAAATTAAAAAGATGGTAAATCGATTGAAAGCCAGATTCATTGTGTAGTTAACATCTACGAGTAATGAGACTTCTATACTGGGGCAAGGCTTCCCTTTTCTACTTCATCACTGAGAGTAAAAGAAGCCTGTAAAATCATCTTAGCTTAGAAATCTGTTAGCAGCAGTCTCCCCCAAACTGAGGGACATTTATTCCACCCTAGCCTTCCTGTGCCTCCACTTCCCTCTCAAAGATAGCAGAAAATGTAGTTTTCTACTGCCTCAATATTTGTGCAGATGAGAATTGGGCAGGTCTCAGCTAAGCATGGCACGCTGCTCTTGTGGAAGTAAAGAGTCGCTTCAGGGACATTCAGGGAGCTATGGTTTCTCACTCTGTTCCCTCAAAGTAGTAATTTGTTTCTGCTGAAACTCTCCGTCTTTTCTTACTTTCCTGAGCTTCCACTTACAGAGCGTGAAATCACCCTGCACAGGGAGAAAAGACACAGATTCCCCTTTCTTATCTTTCTTTCTACAAACACTTCTGATTTCAAAACCCAGCTCCTCACATGGCCATATTCTGGTACGTAATCTGCTTCTTTATTAAGGTTAAATAATGTTTCATTTTAGAGATTGTCTACAGGATTTTTTTCTCCTTTTTTCTCTCTTTCTGGTTTTGTGGGATTTTTCTCTTTCTTTTTGGTATGTGGAAACATGGTAAAACAAGTACAGAAATACCATTTTACCCAGCTTGTGATGTAATTTTCAATGTTTGAGCCTGCCTCAGCAAGTCTGTGTATAGCCTGCTGTGATTCTGTGAATGCTAATAGTCACAAGTCTCTTATGCTCTCCTAGGTGGATGCACACACAGCACATGGGGCTCCATTTGGGAGCGGAGCAGATGCTGCTGAGAGGAGGAAGCTCCAGGTGGAACCATGCAGGATGTATTTTGTAGAGTGACACCATGACTGTGCTGTCAGCCTTGACTACTGCAGCTGTCATGTGAGTAGAATTTTGACAATGGAAGGAGACGGTTCTTGTTTCTGAGCAATCTGTTCTTTCAAATCCTTTGCATATTCCTTAATTCAGAACCTTCCACTATTGCAAATATTTCCTGAATATTGTTCTTCTTTTAATATTTTTTCTTTACTCTCAGGTAATTTAATTTTTTATTTATTGCCAGGGATCAAACAGTTACCTGTGAAACAAAAAGATAATTTCTGTTTAATACAGGCAGCTTGTACTTTCTCCTCAGCAAGTAACATAGATTATTGCTACAACTGAACCCGATATGGGAATGACAATGCACCAAGTAACTTCATTGTTAGTCTTTTCTGCAGGACATCATGGGATTCATACCAAGCAGAACTGAAAACATAACCTGCTTTTTGAAGTCAGATCCACCCATTCACATAGCTGAAACAACCAAGTGGTAAAAACCAATAGACTTCACTAATAACTTATCTCAGAATAAAAGGCCCGATTCTCACTGTAATCAGGGCAAACTTCAGTACAGACAAAATAAATGCATATGAGTGAGAATAACAAAGTGTGATTAATAAAATGTGTGGATTTACCTTTTTCTGTACAGAACTTAGTTTCTCTATCATTCACTTCTCACAGAAAAAATAACTTCCCTATGAGGAAGAGTGCTTAGAAAAAGAAAATAATTTTAAGCCATTTTCTTTGGTGCACATGTGAATGAATTACCAAGAAAAAACCCGCTGAATCTCATGTAGCTAGGACTTCAAATCTCTGAAAGAGGCACAATTACCTAACAGCACCCCAAGCCCCACTAGACATTTAATGAAAACAGACAAAATATTTCATCACAGGGCAGCTCAAGTGTATGAGAAACAATGAGCTAGATGACAAGTCATCCCTCTACGAATATTTTAATTTTGGCTTGAGATGATTTGTGCAGGGCTGATTTTGCTCAAAAGATCCGTAAGTCCAAGTGGACACAGCTGTGAGCAACCTGCTGCAGGTAGCTGTGGTTGGTGCAGGAGAGTTGGAATGGGCGATCTCCAGGGCTCCCTCACACCTCAGCCATTCTGCAGTATCTGAGGTTCCACCATGTTGTACCTGACAATTACCACTCATGCAAAATCTCTTCTAAAACATATTTGAAGAACATCTTTTGTGACTGCAATACAACACGGTTGGAAGAGCTTAAGATGTGAAATTGTATTTTGGGGAAATGAAAATAAAAGTAAAAAGCAAATGCTTGGTAATGCTAACTTGTTATCTTTACTTTTACTTGTTCAGGTAGACAGACTGAAGACTGTTTCTAGAGCCATAAATTATTCATTGCGAACAGAATTCTTGGAAACACCCTTGAGGAAATGTTTTGGACTGTACAGTGAAGGCATATACAGCTTTTCAATAGCAACCAAAATCTTTACATTTCATTGTGCCTACACAAAGTTATCGAAATATGAATACAATAAAAAAGTTTATAACTTCAGAAAGACATAATATGTCTCGGGAAAGCACTGAAAGACATCATCAGCTTTTGCATTTGCGCTTCAGCCCCAGGACTATCTTAATATGGGGGCAAAAGTCTAATCTTGGTTTTGTTTAGTAAAATGCTACGAAGTGATAAAGAACTTTATATACAGGGAAAAGCAGAAAAAAAAAAAGGAAAGACTGGTTTCTGCAGAGCTAACTCACATCATTCTCTGAGATATAACTCACATCTGTATCTACACAGATACAGGCATTTTCTGGTAAAACCATGACACAGTTTTGCCTTTTATACAGTATATAAAGCTGCACATGTTTACATATGACTGAACTAAAAGTAGTTTGCATTCCACACAATAACACAGGAATGATCAGGACAGATATTTCATCATTTGAAGCTAGATGAAGAAAAATATTCATGTACCTTACAGAAAATATCTGAAACAGCAGTAAGATTAGAAAGGAAGGAGATTAAGAAAATACTTCTGGGATCAAGGTATTCTTCAAAATCCCACAGATTTCAGATTACTGTGCTCAGAAATAACTGGCTAGTTTTATAAAAACTAATGAAAGCAGAGATTATCTATATGTGGCAGACTCCACTGTGACTGCTCACTGGCTGACAGCCTTGGGGGAAGGGTGATGCCAGGAATGTTTGAACATTCATGTAATCCAACAAATGTACATTTGCACATGTTATCCAAAGTGAGCTAACAAAAATACCTGGAAAATGATAGCAACAGATTCTTGTTTTCCTGGCAGTAGTAACAGGGAAATACTTATCTGTAACTAGCAGGAAATAACCACTGACACGCATAGATTCTCTCTTCTATCACCAGTTCTGAAATTTGAGCAAGCAGTGTCCAAGATATTTGTATAATTCAAGTATCAACCTACCGGCATCTGAAGACTTAAACAGTTAACTAGTCGATGTTGTCTCAGTATTTCCGAATACTTTTTATCTGCCATTTTTATCCCTTTGTTTTAACTTGTAAATACTTTATATCAAAATTAATCTTGCTGCTTGTATTTTTTCTTTTTCTTTTTTTTTTTACTGTGTTGGACAGCAAAAAATGCAGAATTCCAACTCTTAAAATACAATGATAATAATAAACACAGCTAGCGTCATCTCAACAGAGACTAAATCCTAAAAAAACCACCATTCTATATTTTTTGTTAGTAAGAAATTAGAAAGAAAGTCAATATCAAGACATGGTTCCATAACCATTTCCTTCTCTAAAAGCATTTTATATATGCTTTCTGAGTAGAATATTGACAGGCACCTAGATCATGATATTGGATTTACACAGCCATAAAGTCATATGCAGACAACATGCATTGTCTTTCTCACATCCAAACTCCAGTGAACAAAAGTATAAATATTTCTCCTTTCCTGCTCTGACATTCAGATTAACTAAATCAATCTAGCTGTATATTTTAGAAAGGAGCAAACTGCACAGTTTTTTATAAAGATAGACAAGTTTAGACTGATTTATTGTTAGGAGAACTACACCTTAGTGAGCAGATGAAGGTTGCCTTTACCCTGGTCAGCAAAGTAGTAAAAAAAAAGGCTTTACAGTTAATTATATATGGTCTTTTTTTTCCAGCAAAACCCAACTGAACTCCATGTCTTTGCTACTTAATCTATTATCAATGGTAACACTGTCCTGTTTGCCATCAGCAGCAACTTGGGAACCATGTGAACACAACTGTGAGCACCATTTTATTTTGTGAACAGCATGTTATATTTTGACTGCCTTGTTTGTCTCAGTCTTCGCTATATTTTTTTTTTCTTTTAATAAGAACAGTCGTCTTATTTTGTGGCTGGTATCCACAAATGAACAGCCTTTTAAAGCATTTAATTTCTAATTTACTTTTCCCCAGTGAAATAATGTAGTCTGTATTTGTCAGTGAAGGTTGATACTACTTTTTAAGGCTGTGGATGGGGAAAATGTTAACTGGCTGAAAAAAGCCCACTGTATCACCACCTGTGAGAAGGAAGCTCTTCTGTTGCTGCATGCCAGTAGACCAGATGTAGAAGATGGAAAAGACTTTGCAGATTTGCACTCTTGACCAACCCCAGGGCTTACAGTGACAGTAATATAAACCAGCAGAAATTATGTGCCAAATTTCTGTTACTAGTTTGCTAGTTTGCTTGTTTCTTTCTCAGAGTCTCTGTGGTTTTAAAAAACAACTACGTCTGCACTTTACAAACATCCCTGTGAAACCTGCCCGCTTCACTTGTCAGAGGGGTTAGGTGCATGTTGTGAGCCTTGAGCCAGGGGTCTTTTATTGCCTTGGGGAAGCCAGGGCCCAGCTGGCCAAGACGGTAGGCAGCCCAACTGCTGGAGAGCTAGAAATTGCCTTTCATACTGTGTACAGTTGCATACAGCAGAGAGCACACAGAATAGCGTTAGTGCTGGGTGTGATCCAAGAATTCTGACACAAGCGAGATTTACCCTTGCGTTTGGACCTCTTGGTAGGATACTCCTTCTTTAGAGAGTGAAGGGTAGTCAGGCTTGCAGCTATTTAATCTAGCTCTGCTCTCACCTTTCATGTCCAGTAAGACTGCACTAGTTCTGCCTTGAATCCTCTCCACAAGGACGTAGGTGTTGACACAGAGGGCACAGCGCAGGAAATTCAGGACTAGAAAAGTTAAGCAATGTGAGCAGAATCAGAGGATGAGAACAGAGCCAGAGAGAGAAGCAGGGAAAAGGATATCCTGTATTGTGTCCTAACCACCAGAACTATCTCTGCTCTTTTATTTTGAATCAGTGTAACTGAATTGTACTCTTAGACAGAGTCCGACTGAAGTGGTACTATTTCAGCGTAATGTGGACACTCTTGCTGACTATTTAAATTACTTTTTAACGATGAAGGGGTAATAAAACCTGAAGTCTTCATTTATTTTCTGTGTTGAAGACCAGTATAAAATATATGTCTCGGTCTGGATTACAGTAATTTAAACAGAATGACATGAGTTGTGCTAACTGTCAAAGGTTTGTACATAATACCTTTAATAACAGTGTTCAGTGAGCAGAGCAAGCTCAGAATGTGGCTTTAATTCAGTACATTCAAAAATTGACTAAAAGTCACTGATTTTGTGCAACGTATTTTGACATTTGAAATTACCAGTAAAGGTAAACACATTCATAACAGAGAGAGAGCTACATAGAGCAACCATTTTAACGGAAAAAATAATCAATAATAGAAGTAGCACTGCTCTTTCTTGATTGACAGTTTAGAGTTATCAAAATTAATTACATAATAATGATTCCCTTCATTAAAAGTAAAGTTGACAAGGAAATCAGAGCAATGGATTTTGAATAGCACTGACTTCTGTTGCAAAATAAATTTACCCCTAAACTGAAGTGGAAAATTCCACAGCTGGATAATTGTTCTTATGGTTTCGCTGCTGTCTTTTTCCCTTTAAGAAGATTTGTTGAATGTTTCCTACTTCTACCCATGTGGGGAATATAACAGCAACAACATTTTGTATCCTTCTAACTTTTTCTTTTTAGGGCTGCTTAATATCAACATTTCAATACTTTAAAATACCGTGTGTAAAGTGCAGTTCAGTGCTTTTCTTCTACATGATTAACAAACGTTTATGTCAAGAGAGTCATATGATCTTTCCTCATACTGTTCACTTCCAGTATGTTGGAGGTGTATGTAATTTAAAGTAAAAATGTGTACAGGATGTCTGAAAAGTCCCTGGGTTTGGTCACAATAATTCAGAATGATTCAGAAGATACAGTTGTTCACAACTTTGACTACTTTCTAGTCTAACATTTTAGCCTTTGGAATCAGAAATCAAGTGGTAAGAGCCAATCTGATGACATACTGTTGCTAAATTGTGTTTCACTGTGTAAGTATATTTTTAGTCAACATTCTGCAGCAAGAGCTCTGGCTGATTGTTCTATAGGTAGGGTGGAATAGCAACTATATCATTCTTGATTACAAAGCTCAATGAAATGACAGACATTATGTTTGATCCTCCACAGCCTTGTACATTTTTTGGTTTTCTGCATTATCCTGATTCAGTAGTATTTTTCACGCAGCTTAAATAGGTACAGATAGCCCCACAAGGCTGTTGGAAATCAGGGTCTTTTTATGCACAGAGTGCTAAAAAGCCTTTTATGAGGGATCTCTGCAGCGAGCTCAGGATCAGTTCATCTTTAAAATTTCAGGGGAATGACGGTATATCTTGTTAAATCTAAGACAACTGTGAGTGAGGATGGAAATATAGGCAGTAAAATTCTCATTATGGAACAACGCACACACAGACACACGCATTTTAAGAAACTAGCAGCAAACAAAAAACAAGTTACAGAGAGCAAAATGGAATAAAAGTAGCCTTGAGTACGTCTGGTATACATTCTTTTCTGAGTATGCTACTCACACCTTAAGAAAGTTATTTCACTTTTCTTTTCTGGTCAGTGTTAAAGTTACTGTCATTTGCCTCTATGGGATATTACCAGGAGTAGTCAGAATTTTTGGTTCCAGCAGCAGTGCTGATATTTGATAAGCATACTCAGGAGATGGCATACAGTGACCACTCTTTTGCATTCAGTCCTTGTGATGCAGGCACAACTACATTAACTTTAAGACTACAGGCACCTTAAGCATCATGTTAGCTCATATTTGAATTTCTTTCTTCTTAGACTTGATTTAAATATTGTAGCTACTGTGACTTACAAATTGTCTGTAGTCCTAGGTTTCAGAAACCAGGTTTCAGTTTTAACTCATGAGTCTACCAGAAAAATCTTTAACCTTTAGGCCTTCTTGTTCCTAGTTATGTATTCTAATTTCATGGGTATTAAACATATATTAAATCTACAACTAGCTTTATAAAGTAAATAGTATGATCATGTCCCCTGTGTAAAATTAAATTAATTCTAGATGGTGCTCACTCCATTTCTCCTTTTATTCTACCTCTTACTTAATGACTTTTCCTCTGCAACTTGTTCCACAGAGTTTGAAATATTTCCTCATATTCGGAAGGTACAGAAGATAAGTCTTTTCTTGTATGTTGCAATACAAACTATTTCTTATCTTGTCTCCTTCCTCCATTTAAAAATATCAAAGACTAAGTACCCCACAGTGTTGATGGATGTCCCACTGAGACATTCACAACAAAAGAAGATCCCCTAGAATTCAACAAATAAAAGACATTTTAAGTTTAAGTCAGTGAAGACGTGATTGTTGTTAGTTATAGAAGTAGGCAAGGGTGGTAGAGTATTACCAAGCCAGACTTGGTGGGTGTATGGATAACTGTGTGTATGTGAGTCTCTTAAGTGCTGTATGATTCAGTCTGCTGTTCCTGTTGCCTACTCATCTCACTCCTTTTTCTTTCTGCCCAGTATTTCTGTTCAAAGAAGCTTCTTTCTCTGTCGCGCTCCATCAGTGCCGGTTTTCGGGCAGGAGCACAAAAGCATTGACTACTAAACTGCCTGCAGCCTTCCTGGCATCCCTGTTAGAGCAGACCTCAAGAGCTTCCTTAAGCCACAGTACCTCGTTTCTTAACACTGTCACTCACTCGGTATATAAGTGAGTCTGGGGGACTTGAGCCACGTGTCTCACACCCAGCAGCTGACCCTCTGCTGTTGGTGCCTCTCTAGACATGCTGCCGGAAGAGCCAGAGAGACAGTACTGAGCAGCTGGTCCTGTTGCTGTGCAGCTCCCACATTTGCTGCAGGGATTTCTCTCAACAAATTTTAGCTTTCTGAAAGTTTCTTCTGACTTTCTTCCAAAACAAAAAACTCTATTTACCAAGGTTTTTAAAACTTTTATTTTCCTCTCTCAGTGGTTATTTTTTTCAAAGTTATTAAAAAGAATGCCTGTAAAACACACCCTTACAGGTAACCCAGTCCCTCAGTCTGAATTCACAGGACTTCTCTGGGACTATTTGCAGACCTGAACATCTATTTGTCTGAACATCTTCTTATGTTTTTCACTTGTCTTTTAAGGTTTCAACATTAGACCTACACTGAGGAAAAAATATCTACTGGGTTGGTTTTTTTTCCAGTTTCAATACTCCCAAGGCCTGCAAAATCTTTGGTCTCTTATCACTAATAAGGGTTTTATCTTTCTCTGTTTTCATGTAGCTGCTTCAATTCTTTTGCAGAAATGTATATCTCACACATTCAAAAATAGCTGTCTCTACCTATGCTTTCTCTATCTTTTATTTCCTTTGGTATCTTTCTGAATTTTCAGTTCACTCTTTTTCTGCTTTTAAATCTTCTCCCACTTTCTGCTTTATATCTTTTTCAAGGTTAAGTTCTGCCATAGGAAGAATCTTTCCCATTCACCATGATATGCAAAGTCTGCTCTTTTTTTATTATTTTGTTGGAAACATAAACTAAATGCAAGAAAAAGGTTGTACTTCATTCAAGCATTAGAGAACCACTAACCTGAAACAAGTGTATAAGCAAAAGAAGGAAACAACATCACTGAAAAATAAGGTTAATATTCTTTTCCCTGAAGAATGGATACCTAGATGTTTGAAAAGGCTTGTTTCCAGACAGTTCTGTTGGCATTTCATCATGTTTTGTCTTTATACCTACATAATTCCTCTTTTTTAAACTGCACTGTACACCCATGCTCTGCTACAGTTGCAGAAAAATTTCCCACATTTAACTTTTTGTTAAAAGACACTTTCATTTTTTCTAAAAGTTTCTTTTTAATGAAAATTCAGTTCTATTCATTAAATGTCAGAGCAGATTCAGGAAAGAGCACAAAGAAAAAGAAAAATTAATATAAAATGCATATACGTATACTCAGAAGTCATGTTAAGATTCTGACCCCTATACTGAATTCTTTATTAAAGGCTTTCATCTCTTTTCACATATTCAGAAATCCAGAGTCCCGAAAAAATGTTATTTAGCTTTCACAGTGGGTAGCTGATCTGAGAAGTGAGGTATGTTGGCCTTTCCTTTCATTGTGTGCTCTCAACTAACTGAATATTCATTGGAAGTAGACGCTTGTTTTATAACAATCATGTAACTGCAGGTTGGCCCAGAGACCTCCTGGAAGAGTTACATCACAAGGGGATTTTATCTGTGCTTCAAACATACTTTGAACAAAACATTTTTGAAAATGTCATATTTTTGTAGCCTTGCTGAAGTAAGAGGCAGATGGGAACTTCATATCATCTAGTCTAACCCTTTATATACCACAGGTCAATAAGTTTCACACAAATACTTTGTCATATCTAAAGATTTATTTAAGCCAGATGTTTCAGTTCTCAAATTGTTCCAGGTAGAGGTGAAGGCAGACCAAAGCACAGTCAATGCCTTAGACTTCTTCATGGTTGGAAAACTGTTATGGTGATAAGATCATAGCAGGAAAATCATGTCTGACACGGCAATTCTTCCTCCTTCTGTGTTTCTCTACACAATATCTACCAAGCCTAGGAGAAAATTTCCTTGTTTATGCAAAGCCAGCACCCAGTGTTAGACTGGGCAAATGAGCTATGCACTGCAAAGAGTCTCTGTGTTGCAGAGTTGACCCACATTACTCACTATTCACCTTGATTTATATACATATATATGTATAAAAACCAGCAATTGCTTGTTTTATTTTTGTCCACTAGTTTTGTCAGGTCAATTTAGAAAATACTGACTGAGCTCAAAGCACCCAAACTGGAGAGAGAGATTGTTTTGGAGGCTGTTCAGGAGAGGAGGGGCTGCAAGGTGTGATGGGCAGAGAGGCAAAACACAGAGCTGAGACTCACCAGCTCCTGTGAGGTGGCCAAGGTTAAGACACTCTGCGGACACCCAAGAGTGTCTGGAGAGATTAAGCTTATGTTAATATTTGTGATACTGTTCTCTGGCACTGAATTCAGCTGGCATGGAGCACCCCCTGACTGCACTATCAGACTCTCTGACGCCCCGAAACAGGGTGGCTGAGTCCAGTGCATCTTTTGGGAATGGTCTTCAGCTATGTTGGCTCTGGAGCCACACCTGGGGTTTGTCAGGGACAGCCTTGGTTGACATGGAGCACAATCAGTGATTGCTCCAGCAATTTGGCAGTGACAATTGACTCCTAGTACCCAGGAGTGTTCCCGGAGCTGTTTGATATGCCAGTGTAGGCTTAGTCTCAGGGACTGGAAAGGGTGACAGGGTGAAGGATATTCTCCAGGTAGCAGTTTGCTGCCATGTGGAAGCTGCTGTGTAACTCCCTACAAGCAAGGACATGCACTGTGGGCTGGGATGGAGAGGTATAAAGTTCAATAAATTTATTTTTAATTTCCATTTTATCTTCTTTTCTTTGAGTTTTTGCTATCTCAAAAGTGTTCCTTTCATCATATAATAAAATTTGGCTTCTTATATTTAAAGGCCCTAAGACTTTCTTCAGCAACCACTATAGGAGAGGCAAATTCACATCAAAGCCTTGGCCAGCTACTCCCAACAATCTACGTCATTTGAGGAAGACATGGAGAAAAAGACAAAAGAAGTGCCATAGACCACTTGCATAAGGGAGAAAATCAGATTCTTTCCTACTCCAGAAAAAAGCCAGTTAAATCCCAAAGAGTAAGATTTAAAAGTGTTTGTCTAACAATGCAACTTCCTATTCCATTCCAGAAAGATATTTTCTTTTTAGAAACAAAGGGCTGATGGATGGTATTGAAGATTTTTTCACTGGTGGCAGTAACCTGGGATTTAACTTCTACGGCCTTCCTTGTTTGGAAAGAAGTTAAGAGAAACTCAGGGAGCACTTACCATCAAACAAAATCATAGAATCATAGAATCATAGAATGGTAAGAGTTGGAAGGGATCTTAAAGATCAGCTAGTTCCAATCCCTCTGGCCATGAGCAAGGACATCTTCCACTAGAGCAGGTTGCTCAGAGCTCCATCCAACCTGGCCTTGAACACTGCCAGGGAGGGGTCATCCACAGCTTCTCTGGGCAACCTGTGCCAGAGTTTGTCCACCCTCATGGTGAAGAATGTCTTCCTAATATCTAATCTAAATCTGCCCTCTTTAAGTTTAAAGCCATTCCCCCTTGTCCTATCACTACACACCCTTATGAAAAGTCCCTCTCTATCCTTCCTGTAGGCCCCTTCAGGTACTGGAAGGCTGCAATAAGGTCACCCCGGAGCCTTCTCTTCTCCAGTCTGAACAGCCCCAACTCCCTCACCCTGTCCTCACAGGACAGGTGCTCCAGACCTTGGATCACCTTCGTGGCCCTCCTCTGGACCTGCTCCAACACATTCATGTCCTTCTTATGTTGGGGACTCCAGAGCTGGACACAGTACTCCAGGTGGGGTCTCACAAGAGCGCAGCAGAGGGGCAGAATCCCCTCCCTCAACCTGATGGCCACGCTTCTCTTGATGCAGCCCAGGATATGGTTGGCTTTCTGGACTGCAAGGGCACATTGTTAGCTCACGTCCAGCTTCTCATCCACCAGTATCCCCCAAGTCCTTCTCCTCAGGGCTGCTCTCGAGCTACTCTCCGCTCAGCCTGTACTTGTGTTTCGGATTGCCACGACCTGCGTGCAGGACCTTGCACTTGGCCTTGTTGAACTTCATGCGGTTCACAATGACCCAATTCTCCAGCACAATCCCAATCCCATGTTCCATTTCTTGCACTAAAAGTGCAGCTTTACAAAGCACCCAATTAATTCTGTTTGCAGCATAGCATTTTGAAGCTTCTTTGTTAATAAAAAAAGAAATGGGCTATGCACTTTTAAATTGCAAGTGTCACAGCTTCAGGTGTCTCTGAGGAATCCCTATTCATGATTTAAAAATTGTTTGATATGTCACTGTCTCGTGCCCTAAAGCCTAGCTGCAAAAACATAGTGAAGTCAATAGGACTCCGTTTCCTGACAGGACAGACTTTGATTAGACTATTTTACAGCCTTTTTGAAACTTTCAGGAAAGTAAGTCTTAAAATGCCTTACAACAATTTTTTATTGCATTTCAGGTAAATTTTTATTTCGTGTGAGTTGTTAAACGTGAGAAATACCTTCTGAAGACAGAATAAAATTTTAGAGACTACAGCTTAAGAGACGTATCAAGCTCAGAGACCTGAAATTAAAAGTGTACCACATAACATCATCTCAGGTTCACATCTTTATTAAACAAGTGGTGGAGACTAGTATACAGAACTGTCTCAAAAGTCCTTCCAATCTCAGAGAAAATGGACAAATTCCAGTGACAAAGAGCAAAAAGACCACATTACATTTTCTCTCTTTATTTTTTAAGAACAAGAAAGGCAGTGCTTTCCTTAGTGTATGACAAATGCTGAGGTGAAAGCTTCTTTTAACAGGCATTTAGTTTGATACCGTTGCTGACAGGACAGCTACTTCTCATTCCCTCAGAACTGAATATCAGTATTTTTCCACAAAAAAAAAACAACATCTTGTTTCTGGCCAATGTAATTTGCTTTTCTGCCAGAAGTAGACAGTGTGTGCTTCTTTTGGTTTGGCCTGGATAAATGCCGAGCACCCACCGAAACCGCTCTATCACTCCTTCTTCTCAGCTGGACAGGGATGAGGAAATACAATGAAAGGCTCGAGGGTCAAGACAAGGACAGGGAGAGATCACGTAACAATTACTGTCACAGACAAAACAGGCTCAACTTGGGAAGAAAAGGGAGTTCAATTCATCACCAATCAAATCAAAGTAGGATAGTGAGAAATAAATCCAGATCTTAAAACACCTTCCCCCACCCCTCCCTTATTCCCAGGCTCAACTTCACTCCCATTTCTCTCCCTTCTCCCCGTGAGCGGTGCAGGGGGATGGGGAATGGGGGTTACAGACAGTTCATTATATGTTGTTGCTGTAGTTCCTTCCTCCTCAGGGGGAGGACTTCTCACACTCTTCCCCTGCTCCAGCGTGAAGGTCCCTCTCACAGGAGACAGTTCTCCACAAACTTCTCCAACATGAGTCCTTCCCACGGGGTGCAGCTCTTCACGAACTGCCCCAGTGTGGGTCACTCTGACGGGGTGCAGTCCTTCAGGAACAGGCTGCTGCAGCGTGGGTCTCCCATGGGGTCACAAGCCCTGCCAGCAAACCTGCTCCAGCATGGGCTCCTCTCTCCACTGGCCTGCAGGTCCTGGCAGGAGCCTGCTCCAGCATGGGCTCCCCACAGGGTCACAGCTTCCTTCAGGCATCCGTCTGCTCTAGCGTAGGGTCCCTTGCATGGGCTACAGGTGGAGATCTGTGCCACCATGGACCTCATGGACTGCAGGGGGACAACCTGCCTCACCATGGTCTTCATCACAAGCTGCAAGGGCAGGCTCTCTGCTCCGATATTTCAGGCACCTACTCCTCCCTCCTTCGTCACTGACCTTGGTGTCTGCAGGTTTGTTTTTTCTCACATTGTCTCACTCCTCCCTCTTTACTGCCATTTTTCCGCTGAGTTTTTTCTTCCCTTTCTTAAACATGTTGTCACAGAGGCACTACCACCGCCGCTGATTGGCTTGGCCTTGGCCAGCAGCAGGTCCGTCTTAGCTGACTGATACTGGCTTTATCAGACATGGGGGAAGCTTCTCACAACATCTCACAGAAGCCACCCCTATAGCTCCCCCACTGCCAAAACCTTGCCACGCAAACTCATAACAGTACTCTAAGCCTGAACTATGCCGGTGTATATAACAGGTCAGAGATTGCCTGTCTGCTGTCCTGACCCTTTCTGTGCCTTCAGTCTCCCAGGGCTCACTTGTCTCCACCATCCTAGCCACCCGGTCCTATCTGCCATTGCAGGGATAACTTCAAGAGAAAAAAAATTTACTCAGGTTGCTCTTTGAAAGTACCTCAATGTTCCTCTTAATAAGGTTCAAAAGAATTACAGCAGGTGGGAAGTCTGGTAGCGTGTGTCAGAAACTGCTGCAATTCAAAGATTTCTAGGTGATGTCTAGTGCCACCACATACCCCAGCAGACCAGAAACTCCATTTGTTTTCTGCTCCCACCTCAACAGACAAAATTTTAAATGCCAGGGCATCACTCACTTATTTCTTCTGGCAGAAGCCAATGGAAAAATGGTATATTTTTATGCGTAGGTATAGTTCTGCTTGGTTATTTTTGTACTTTGGTAATATTAATCCTATAAACTACTTTTATCATTTATGTCCATGTTACTCAGATAGCAGGAATGAGGTTTGTGTTCCTACTCATCTCACCAAATTTACATCCACCAAGGAATAGAGAACATGCTGCGAAACAACTGACATAATAATATCATCATCTCAGTGCCAACGAAGCAATGAAAGAGAATTGAAGATGACTTTGAATTTACTGCACGCCTGAAGGAGTAAGAAGAGAACAGGAATACCCAGTAGGACTGCTTTTGTTTACAGCAACACATTTTAATTATGATTTACAGTTGCATAGGAATTCTTATCCATTGGACAAAGAGTAGTTAGTCAAGATGAAATGTAAGTTCTTTGTACGAAATTAAAATAAGCCTTTGAAAAATCACTGTGATAGTAATGAATTTTCAGACTCCTTAAGAAGGAACAAAAAGAATCAGGGACTAATATAGAATGTTTGTGCATGATGTTTCTTTGTGACTTATACTTTCAGAGTATCTCTTGAGCTATGTCACTTCCATATTGTTAACTGAGTAATAAAGATTTAAAGCAGGTGGTGGAGTGGTCCTTTATTATTTCTTTATCATTCTTTCTTGTTTATTAGTATAAAATATCATTTTCCTAATTCTATGCTAGCATCTTAAGATCTTATAACCTTATAAGTCTTTTGGTCAGATTCTTATTTTCTAGGTTTAAAAACATTTTCAGGCTTTTTCCACACATCAGCTACTACTTGAAATCCTTTAAGAGCTGCTTGTTACGTGGATTTAGTTTTACAGCTGTGAAGAACAAAAAACTGTTCATTATTTTTCATTGTGCTAGTGCAACATGGATTAATAAATATCACTGACAAATCTCTCCAAGTGTCAGTGTGGGAACCATCCAGATGCAACTGAAGTTAATAAAAGGCTTTCTGTTAACTTGAACAAGAAGTGGTCTGAGCCCTGACAGAGTAAATGAATGTGGCCAATTTCATGCTGAGATGGATGACTCCTGCTTTGGGACCTGATGTGCTAGTGCAGTGCTAACCAGGGCCTCAGTGGTGCTGCAGATTTGGGTGAAATGCATCATCATCAAGGCTCACTATCGGAGGATTTAGGCTTTCTCACTGATCATCTGCAACTGATGGCATTGAAAGAGACCCTTACATTTGTTTCTCCGTTCTGCACTAAAACTGCACAAAGTCAGCTACCTGTTGCATCCTGTAGAGCTATTACAGTTCCCAGACAGATATTTAATTCGTATGCAAAACCTCTTCTCTATGCAGTAGTTTCTATAGCTAATTAAACTATGAAATAAAAACCATAAAAATGTTAGTGGTCAATAAAGTTGCACACAAATAAAAATCTGACTCTACTCAGAACACAGTTTCCATGAAATGGGCTGTATCGCAGCCCTGTGCAACCATCCAGCCCTGTAATATTATATTGCCATTGCTAGTAACAGGCCACAAGCTTTGTAATGAATTTGCAAAGTCTTAGAACTGAGGCTTGACAGGCATGCTCAGTGAAAACTTTTCTTGACCCAGTCTTTGTCTTACTTGTTTTAGCTTTGACCATAATTTCTGTAACTGTCCTGATGTTTATAGTTAATTTATTTTATTTTAATCATATTTGTGTGGCACAACCATAGTTTTACATAGGTAGCATCAACTAGCAATTTTTCTATGTAGAATATTTACAACTGACATAATGATGTAGTGCAGAGAAATACAGGCCTGGTACAACAGCAGGGTTATTGAGTAGCGGAACCACAGGGTGCGGCACAGAGGAGGGCAGTCATGGGATGATAAAAATTGGGCACCTGTTTGGTATTGAAAATCCCACAGCTATAAACAACTCTCCCATAGTCACTTAGAAAAAGCACAGAACTGGACAAAACTGGTTTTAAATGTCACAAAGAGAATGAAGAAATAGCATCTAGCATATGTAAAAAGCATCATATATAGAAAATTCAGGTGTAAAGTAGAGCAGTAGATCAAAAAAGAAAGAAAAAAGGCTTAAACATGTGATAGCAAACACATAGAAATTACTCCAAGAATATCCTAGAGTGAGGAAAGAGAAACTATCAAAATCAACATTACTTTCCTCCCAGAAAAGGACTCCAGGTGCTAGTAATTCGCCATGCCACCACACCATGGTCACCAGACTGAAACCACCCATGTTAGGACCCAGACGAGCAGGAGAAGGGCAAGCATAAACACCAGGAAGAAGAGTGGAAGCTAAGAAGAATTCTAACTGTATTGTTATTCTTTCTTTTTCTGTAACATTCAGATTTGAACTAATAATGGCTAGGTTCTGAAGATTTTCATGATACTAACAGTAAATTATGGGCTTTGTGTAAATATGTAACACATATTTCTGCTTTGCCCATAAACAAGATTTTGAGTTTAATACCCGTTCACATCAATAATAACAGTCAATGATTTCAGTGGGGTTCCGGACTTCACACTGTAGTCCAATTTCATTCTACCTCGACCGCCAACTGCTGTTAAGTTATGCAGCGATTTACTTTGGCCCAAACTTTCTCTCAATGTTGTCTAAAACCTGGAAAATCTTTTCTCCTAAAGTAGCACTTCTGTATCAGCTTTTAGTTGCTTCTGCCCCCAAGACTGGTCCCAGCTATCCTGGAGCCAGTGACACCTGCCTGCTAGCACAGCACACCTCAAAGCACGTCTGCAACACATTTAGCTCCAACCTTGACCCTTCATTCAGCAGAAGTCCCATGTAATTCTGGAATGACACCAATGTCCCCAGGCATCTCACAGAAAAATACTGGCTGTTACCATGTGCATATATACCAACAACATCCTGGCTTGTATCAGGAATAGTGTGGCCAGCAGGAGTAGGAAGGAGACTGTCCCCCTGTGCTCGGCACTGATGAGGCCACACCTGGAGCACTGTGTTCAGTTTTGGGCCCCTCACTACAAGAAGGACACTGAGTTGCTGGAGCGTGTCCAGAGAAGGGCAATGAGGCTGGTGAGTGATCTAGAGAACAAGTCTGAGGAGGAGTGGCTGAGGGAGCTGGGGCTGTTTGGAGAAGAGGAGGCTGAGGGGAGACCTTATTGCTCTCTACAACTACCTGAAAGGAGGTTGTAGTGAGGCAGGTGCTGTTGTCTTCTCCCAGGTAACTAGCGATAGGACAAGAGGAAATGGGCTCAAGTTGTGTCAGAGGAGGTTCAGATTACATATTAGGAACAATTTCTTTACTGAAAGAGTGGTGAGACATTGGAATAGGCTGCCCAGAGAGGTGGTTGAGTCACCATCCCTGGAGGTGTTCAAAAAATGTGAAGATGTGGCACTTCAGCATATGGTTTAGTAGGAATGGTGGTGTTGGGTTGATGGTTGGACTTGATGATCTTAGAGGTCTTTTCCAACCTATGATTTTATGATTCTATGATTCTTTATATAAATCTGAATCTCTGTGAGTATTAGGCATGAAGAGTGATTTTCATAGGGTGTTAGGAATTGCTTCTCAGAAATTAGTTTTTCTACAGGATAAATATCAATTTATACTTCTGCAATTTATTTTATTTATAGTTTAATAATCTTCATAATAGCATATGCTTCTGGTTTATGTTCAGGATTCAGGATGTGACTAATTTAACATTGCTGTTACCCTGAATTCTTTTTAGAAGATCGCAAAAGTCTCATCTTTGAGCTACTTTTCAGATCTGATTGTTTATAAAGCATCTGTTTTATTAAAATCGAAGGCTCAGAGAATGACAGCACAAAAACTAATATTTCTTTCCTTGCTTATTTCCCCAGTGGAAGCAATATGTTTTCCGGTTCAATTAGTTTTCCATCTCCCTCCTGCAATATGATCAAAATGTTTCATGCTGGCCAAATTATTAGTGACAACTGCATGACATATGACAAGCTGTATCTAAAACATGATTTAACAAACTGATTGAGTCCTAAACACAGAGCAAACTGACTTTCAATGGACCAGTTCAAATTCATTCCCAGTATTATGGGAAGGTTAATTCCACTCTTTTTTCAACTACCATTGACAAAATGTTTTAAGGTCTAGTTTTTCTCTCGCTTCTTAACACCTTCCCTAGCTGACTTGCTCCGTTGCCTATCATCACACTTGGTCTAACAAGCAATAAGTCAGTAAAAGTTCCTGATCTCATCAGCCAACCCTGAGCAGTCTCCTCATTAGTGAGCCCAAATCTCTGGGTCACAATGCAGTATAGATCTTTATTGTATTTTCTGTACAAATTCTCTGGATAGCTATCCTGGTGGCTCCTGCAAGAACTTGTCCAGAGTGCATGATGTTGTAGAGAAGTCTGCACTAATACATGAACAATGCAGGTCGGAGAATGGAGTTCCAATCTCAAATAACTTCCCAGGTGTTAGTTAACTTATGTGTGAATTTCTGGAGAGTGGGCTTTTAATTTCTAGTTCTGAGTCTTTTTGGATAACAAAAATAAGTGATTATGATACATTCTATAGTATCACAGCTCAGTTTTGTTGGGAATGGAACATAAAACGAAGTTATAATGAAATAAAGACAACTGTTCAGCAGAAATACATGCATTCAGTAATTCAGACCACACATTTCCATGATGTGCCCATAGAAAGAGTGGGTTAATGTTGTAGGCCTGCATTGGACTTGAGGCAGGACATAGAACAGAAATACAGCTCTGACATAGTTGCTCACAAAAGAAAACAACTAAACTGTCATTTGCTTTGTTTTGCAATACCAATATCCTAAGAGGACACAGGCTGGTACATGTAGCCTAAGAGGTAAAAAAGGCTCTTTGAAACCTTTCCACACTCTTCCTTCTATTCTTAACCTCTCTTAAATTGTGAAGAAAAAGGATGTGCCACTCACATCTAAAGCTTTGCCAGGGCCCTTCAGCACTTGTTTTGAGCTTTTTACTAGTTTAGAAAGAATTTTTGAAAGATTATTTATCTTGCAGGAAACTATGTACGTTTTGTCTAAAAGCATTCCTGGACACCACTCTGAGTGCCATTCACTCTTTTCATATGCTCTCTTCCAAAAGTCCATATTCATATTTGTCCTTAGTTGGTATTTGGAGTAATCTTCCTGTTTACCTTGAGCTGCTCGCACAGACTCTTTAAAGGAAACATCAGCAGAGCATGTTCAGTATTCCTTTCATCCAAATATGCTTACGTGGATGTTCTTTGAGGTATAAGGTGGTCCCAGATCAAAAAACTTCTGGTTTTACAGAAATGTTTTACTGTTAGCAATACGTTTTCTCATTAATAGCTGTGATACTGGGACAGTCTTTTATTTCTTTAATCCATCTTTTCTGAACTAACCTGTTAGCTGTTTACTACTGCCAAAGAAAGAAGCTCTCAGAAGATGGAATGACTCCAACTAAAAAATGTATTTTTATAAATTCAGAGATGCCAGAGTGCGGACTGAAGGGAGAAAGAAAAAAAAATACTGAAAGCCTCAATAAATGTATATCTTCCCTACTGAAATCTTTTAAAGAACAAATACTTCTTACTTTGCTTGTGTTACAGCAAAATATTTCATAAGTTTTAAGAACAAATGCTAGTGGGTGGACTGTTTCCATGGTGTAATTTCCTTAAGCTTTTCCATGATGGTATGAAGTATTTGTAGTAAAGATGTGAAAGCTATCTGTAGCTCTCAGTTTTACAGTGTGAAATACTATTTCATAACCTGTTCCTAATGGGCAGCTATATTAGTCTGCGATTTACGCTTTCACACGTAATACTCTGTGCTCTAACTAGAGTTAATCTTACAGACCAGCAAAGCAACAGCCAGTTCCTATACCATAAATTTAAAACACGATTTGAATTTTATACAGCCTTTGATCATATTATACAGAGGTAGAAAAGCCACTGCCCCAAACAAGAAGTCCGTCATAGACTGCACCCTGTCTTTGGCAACAGAAATGTAGATGCTTGTAGAAGGTATAAGATTGAAGACCAGTAATGGGCAGCGCTTTCTGCTGTGGAAGCTGTAACTGGACCCCTGCATTGAATTATAGACACATTAGACATATACGCCATGAAATGGCCTCAGTTTTCTTTGGAAAAGATATTGATCTACCAAAACATCCTAAAGCAAAAAGTTCGTCAAGAAATATGTAGGCTACATGTAATGGTGTTTCCTGCCCTTCCCTGTAACCTACTGTGGTACCCCTCACTTCTTGTATTTTGAGAAACAGTGCAGAAGCATTCCCATCTCCTCCTCAGTGTCTTCTCTTGCTTTTAAGACTCCTGCCATTTCTAGATTGAACCCTGGTGTTTTTAACCAGGTTGAAGAGTTATTAATAAAAAAGGTATCCTTAGAAGTTTAGAAGTCATTTTCTTGCTGTCCTTCTTCATGGCTTTCCTACTTTGCCATAGTGTCATTCAGTTAAAGAATATGAAGAATATTCAGTCGAACCATAGGCACTTACAATGGCACAATGATATTTTGAGTTTGTTCTCTAGTGCCTTTCTAATCATTCATATCACTTTATTTGACTGGCTATTAGCAATAACTGGGGGCTCTCTTGACATTATCACAGAACCATCTGCCTTGACCAGGAGTTTTCCTTCCTCAGTAGAACAGTTATTTTAGTGTCATTATTGTTTATGTTTAGTTAGGACTGCTTTTTCCCATTTACAGTGTTTCCTAGTGGACTACACATTTTATTGTCTGCTCGCTCTGCATAGTCTTCACCCTTTCAAAGACGGATTTAGTTGTCATATTTTTAAATACTAACAGTAAATTTTGTCGTCTCCTATCTACATCCTTTTAGATTAGTTATGTATACACTGAAAAGCACAGATCTCTTTTTAAACTCTTCTGTTAAACTCTCTTTATTGATAAAATCAAACTTTTGCTTTTCCCTTCCCACCCTTCCATGAATTATGAATCTACAAAAATGATGTTTCGTTTCTCCAATAGCATCTTGTTCTTTTCAATAATCTCTGATGCGGGAAGCTGTCAAAAACATATTTACAACTCTAAATACTAATTATCTGCCAAAACATCTTTATCTACAAGAAAGGTGACAGTTACTGTCATATGCTGTTTTCCTTCATCCTGTAAGGACTCCCCTTGGCTGCATAATGATACTGTCAATATTCTTAGTTTGATAATCACTTATCTAGCGTTCAGCTAGAAATTGCTTCAGGAAAGACTTTCAGCCTGCATTGTAAAGGAGATAAAATGCACAGTGAGTTCTTGTGCAATGACAGCTTTTCAATTAAGAGAAGTGATAAGTGTGATGAAGACAGGAGTTATTCTATATTCATGAGGCAGTTCATTTACACATCCAGAGTGAATCCAATGTGATCATGAAACTCAAGTTTAACAATTCTTAGGGATGTGGTGAGATTTCCAAGAGTTCAGTCAAGACCTGAGCCTCTCATTGTTTTCCTTTACTGAATACGAACAGGGAAGGGGAGGATTTTTTCTGTTGCATTATTACTGTAAGTGACGCAGCTGTATGACCCAGACGTTTTTCCATCTCTCTTATTCTTGAGTAATCAATGAAACATGAAAAATGAATTTACTGTGGTGAAACTAGATTCCTTCTCAATAGAAAATTCTTGCCCATTTTATTCTTTATTATGCATTGTAAATGGCAGCAGCACTTGCTTCATGGAAATCTAATTATTTTTGCACAGAGCACTTTATTTAGTCCAATATGTTATAGACATGAGAGTAACTCAAGGACATGGTAAATGAGAAAAAAAAAAATCAACTGGGATAAAAGCAGCCAAAGCAAGCATTTTAATTCAGTGGAGGCCTGTTGAGATGGTAGTACATGGATTATACTAATAGTATTATTCATCTTTTTTGAAGAAAAACATAGCTAAGATGCTAAAAGCTTTGCATTTCCCTTCTGTACAATAAATAGATGATTGCATGTGTTCCAGAGCTAGTAAATACCAGCAGCTTAGAATTTTTAGAAATGTAACCCTGTGCATATCTATGCCAGAGAGTGAACCTGCTCATGCAGCTAATTGCTGGAAGTCATTTCCTTGCGAAATATAGGAAGAATCTTCAGATAAGAGAGGGAGGTTTGCACTTGGGATATAATATAGATACATTTGGAGGATTAGACACTGGGGAAGATTATCTGGAAGTAAACTGTAGTGTACACCAGTAAGCTTTTAACATAGTTTGCTTAGTTGCATACTATGAAGTCAGAAATGAAGAGAACATTTCCAAGCCCCATTCTGCAATCTATTTGCTTGTACTTCCTTTTCTGAAAAGCTGTGGTAGACACATTATTCCTAGCAGTGCGGTGTGGTGTATGTTTATGTACTGGCCTGGAGCTGGAGGAAAGGGTATGGGCAGATTTTAAAGGTGTCTGTTCTGTGTGTGTTCATATACACATACACACATACACACACAGAGACATAGACACACACACACATCCATGGTAGCAGGGAAGATCGTTTTTTATATTTGCCCATCTGCAAACTCTCTTAATCCTTCTCAATTGATTCATTTCAAGGCTTCCTCTGACGAACAGGATCCTGTAAGAAGGGGATCAAACACATACGGTGGACCAAAGACTGTGTTGGTGAATATTCAACTTTCTTCAAGACAAAGAAGAGTTGATTTCTAACCCATATATCCTTCTAGACACTTCAGTGAGGTCTTCTCTAAAGTCAAATACTGCCTTTTTTCCTCTTCTGTGGCCGCTTACACTGACAGCAAATGAGAAAGGATCTAACATGATACTAAACCTTTTTTTTAAATCCTTTGAGAAATATGTTTCAGTAATACCTCTTACCCTGTTCAGCTAGACTCTGTTTCAGATAAAATGATAAAATGATAAATAGGCAGACCTTCCACACCCACTTACCAAAGACATTACAGAGAAGCTTGTTTTATTTACTCCCTGGGATTAGGTGTACAAATCTTCATGATTTAAATAGATTTCTTGGGAAAGAAAGAGTTTCTTCATCTCCACAGAACTGTGCAAGTGCTCTTTGGTCCTCACTGCCCCGAACCTTGCCTCAGAGAGCAATCAAATCAGAGATGCTAAGGAGTAAGTAGATTGCTGGGCTGACTTTATGATGTTTACTGAAGATTGTAAAAAGATTATATAAGGCACATCCTCATTTTCTTCAATTTTGCCTTGACCCAGTAAATCATTTATGTGCAGTTGCCTTGGATTCTCACCAAAGAACAAATACTTTTAAATGGGCATTTTTATTTTATACTTCACACAGACGTCTTCATTTGAGAATAAGAAATGGCTATCGTAAAAGTACCAGTTAATATTTCACTCCAATTCCCTATGCAATCATTTTTAATATAACATTACATCAATTCTTCTTTGGAAAGTGTTCTCTGAATGCTTATGCTAATTCATTGGATATAACTTTTATCTTTTATCTTTTCCTTTTTTATCATAAAAATGATTCTAAGTCAAAACCAAATAAAATGAAGCAGGAATTATGTCCAAAACAAATTTCAAAGTAATTTCAAAGCACTGTTTCAATGTTTGCTTTTAAAGATTTCCATTACAATTAAATATGAATAAGGTGTAATTAGTTTACATTTGAATAAAATATCTTTTCATGAAATACAATACAGATATGTTAGGAAGATGAAGCCTTGTAAAAATATTGATGTGCAAAGTATGCTGATTTTTTTTTTTCTCATTACAAGTGTTGGTTTTCTTAAAGGGCTATTTTATGATGAAACTAATGCTTTCCCCTGAAAAATTCCTGCTAAGTTTAATTTCTACTGAAATTACTTCTGCTGTATCAATCTGTGGTCCAACTTCAATTAAATTATCTTATTATTGTCTCCCACAAACCAGTAGACAGATGATATTATCATCATCTCTGTGGAGACAAGTTTCAGACTTTGCAACAATTTTATTAAAAAATAGTAATTAATTTCTTAATAAAATTTACCAAGATCTAGTTAAGTAACTATTACTCTGAGCTATAAAATAGAAAGATGTATATAAAATATCATTTAAATATAAAAATATTTACATTTGTCTGTTTTCTTCATTAGTTTGCAGAGAAAGCTGATATAATGCTATGCTGTTGGAGAGAATCAAGTACCATAAAAATGATCTAACATCTGTGACCAAGCACAGAAAAAATGAATGGGATATAACACCAGGAAAATATAATGTTAGAAATGTTTAAATTGACTTCTTATATTTACATCAAGCAGCAAAAGTACTGATGATGTTTCAACTTTCATGGTTTTGATCATGCAGCTGAATGAAGAGTTTAATTCTGTATTTTTGCAAATACTAAGCAAACGGAGCATGTTTAAAATGTTACAAACATAACTGAATGTTACAATTGTAACTAATATGTTGGTGGGAAAAATCCGTGTTCTTTTCAAGGCTGAATACACATTTGACTTTGATTTACGTGTTGGCAGAAAACTTGGGAAGATTTTATTACAGTTACGAAACTAGCAGTTGTCCTTTGTGCTTTGCCCAGGAGCAGCCACCACAGGAGACAACCGTGCATCTCTGAAGAGCAAACTAAAACTGATCATCTCTCCTTCTGGCACCAGATGTTAGCCAGGCTTATTGATGGGGCTAATGTGGACTATTTTGACTACCATAATATGTGGCAGTCATGTTGCCATAACATGTATGCTTCCTGCTAAAGCATGCCTCCAGGTATGCTTAAAAAGCATCTAAAAACAGTTTTCAGCTATGTACAAACTCCCCAAGTCGGTTATCAGCAGATATGATTCTTATGTAACATTCATCCATTCTCCCCAAAACTTCTTTTGAAGATTGATCTTGCTCCTCTCTCTAGTCTTGGTTTTAATAACTGTGTTGGAGTACTATAGCTCCCACGTTCATTTCTTCTTTAGCCGAAAGGGAAACAGCAACTCTCACAAGAGCAGTGCAGGTTTATATTATTACCATGTGGATGACAGAAGCTGCAAGAATATAATGCAGAAGCTGAATAAGGAAAAACGTTTGTTACAGTGAATTCAGTCAGACTGGCACATACAGCGCGCTCATCTGACCCGCAGATATGCTGGAAGGGGTTAGCAGGTGCCCCTGCCAATAGAAATTTCAGGTCTTGATGAAGAAGAATCTCTGATTTCCTTTCTTGTAGCAAAATGTCTGTCTCTTTCCCTTGAGCAACCAGCCATGGGAGGTGTGATGGTCCCCCATCACCTTCACATCAGAATCTGATTCTTCTGCCCAAAATACTGACAGTTTTCCCAGTTTTATCACGAAACCAGGTTTCCAATTTTTATCAAAAAAACAAGCTACTTTGGGGACTTCAGCCCCATGAGTCCTGTGAAAAGGACTGAGCATTCATTTTCATTCCAAAATAAACTTACGGAAGTTGGGAGTAAGAGGATATGTTAAGGACCCTCTACGTTCTTTACATCTTGGGATCATTACAATAGAGGTTGCTTCTGCTTACTGCTTGGTGACAGCATAATAGCCAGTTCAGGACTTTTTTTTCCATATCACAGTGGTAGCTCTGTGACGAGTAATATAAAGATATTGAGGAGAACATTTAGAAAATGTCAACATTTATTTTCTCAGGCCTTCTCCAGAGTATTGTAGCTTTCTCTGCTACTTGAAACATACAGTTTTATTTCAGATTGAACTGAATGTTGCTCTAAACATGGTTGTGCTACACTGGAAGAACTTCCTTCAACTAAATATTGATCATATACATTGCCTTTATAGCATTTAAATGTGAAAGAATACATTGTCTGATAAACCAACTCAGCAGGGTGGGGGGGGGGGGTGCGGGGTTTACAAATTTGTCTGTCTTTACCAGCCCTGTCAAAAGAGG
>Ga0065711_1029367_pt1 | contig 36501 bp, 24 predicted proteins | sample Hoacrofraction12_FD_59098 | JGI IMG/M metagenome (GOLD analysis project Ga0065711, IMG submission 59098) | Hoatzin crop microbial communities from Cojedes, Venezuela - Epithelial fraction 12 v2 (version 2) | ecosystem: Host-associated > Birds > Digestive system > Esophagus > Crop | place... | reverse complement strand
GCAGCCGTGGCCTTTCCGGGCCCCGGCCCCGCGGCGGGGGCGGACGGGGCCGCGCCGAGTCCGGGGGCAGCTGCGGGGCCCTGGGTCCTCACTGTGGGGCTTTTTCCAACCCAGGAAGATCCTGCCTTGCTCCGCTGGGCCTATGCTAGGACGCAGAACGTCTACCCTACTTTCCGCCCGACGCCCAAGACGTCCTTTCTGGGAGCTCTGTTTGCAGTAGGCCCTATCCTTTTCTGGATTGCTGTCTTCAAGGCTGACAGGGTAAGTCAGTTGGCAACGCTGAACGTCAGGGAATGCCACATTGTAAAATGTAGAGCTGCCTGGAAACTGGATTGGTAGGATCCTCTTGCATCTGAGATTGATTAACACCAGTTAAGTAATGAGGGAAGGAAGGCTGATGCTGAGCCTGCCTGCTATCTCAAAGCCTCAAAACTGTTTGCAAAGTCCTGTTGTGCTCAGAGTCCTGTGTTCTACCCTTGGGTATGGCCGGTCACAGTTTCCGGATATTTTGCTATGATGAAGCTCTCTGTGGCGCTGACAGTGTAAACTAATCATAAGGGACTATTATTTTCAGCTGTTGATATGCAGCAACTGTGCTTTCTAAAATAAATGAATAGGGAGCTTATGGATGACAGACCTAGTAACATCTCTGCAAATTGCTTGACCATTTGTCTAATCTCATAAAGCAAATGGGGAGGAGTACTTATGCTGCCTGCAGTGCCTGATCTCGGCTGGGCATTTAAGATTGTGGAAGATTTATCTTGCTTCTGTTCTAGCTCCTGAAATGTGGGCGTCGGAATCTGAGCAACAGTAGATCGTTCTGAAAATACTCAGCTGTATCCATACCTAATAAAATGCTAGGTGGCTGGCAAACAGTGGCAGTTTTTCGTAGTGAATTTGCGACTATTGTAAAACACTTTTATTTCCCTCTTTTGCACAAAAGGAGCATTTTTAGATCAAGTCGTAAACTGGGAAGCACAAACATCAATTAATAGACTATTTGCTGTTGACTGCGATGAATCAAAAATACAGGTGTTAGGAAACATGCTGAGCGTATTGGTACAAATTTTTTTGAGACTTAAGCATCTGTGCAGTATTATGTCATGCTGGTTTGGTTTTGGACGTGAAGCTGCGCTTAGACTTAGCCACCAAGTGTGTCTCAGCACGTGAGTGCTCGAAAATAAACCTATATGAGTGACATACTTGCCCCAGAATATTTAAGCTGAAGTCTTTAATATAGTCTCCAGGATAATTTGTTTTCCTTTATTCCAGTTCCCTTACTGATGTTTGGGGGTTTTTCTTTTGTTTTCTGGTAGTATAGAAAACACAATGACTATTACCCTCTTTTTCTCTGAAGAGTGTTTGTTGTGTGTCTGGGAAAGCAAAAGATAAATTGTTGAGTCTTAAGCAAGTCATCTGCTTTTATCCAGCAGAAGGAATCTGGGCAATATCTGCAGTGTCTGTGTATGGTGACAATACCTATGAGAAAGGTACATGACTGCAGAGTGAGATGCAAATGAGCTGAAAGCGAATACAGCCACATTTAGGCAAGTTATTACGAAGTTTCTCCATAATTAGATCTCTAAATTGGATTATTCAGCCAGAAGGAGGCGGCAGAAACTAAATGTGTGAATTAACTGTGATGCAACTGGTTTGGTGAAAAATGCATCACAGGAATTGGTCTCTGCTGGCCTGTGAGAGCGGGTAGGTGTGCAGAGAGGTCAATCTGAGCACAGCTTCCCTAACTGGTAGGTGAAGCCAGATGCCTGGTTCTTTTTTACGTCTTAACCACAACGGCTGTTAGCAGAGTTTGTGCTTATAGAATCATTTAGGTTGGAAAAGACTCTTAAGACCCTGTGTGGTGCCATCTTCGTATAGTCCATGCTGAAGTACTAGGATTGCTTTACTCTCATCCCAGGCTGATTGAAACTTTAATAGGATAACGATGAATGTTCTCTTTCTTCCACAGGATCGTAAAGAGAAGCTTATCCAAGAAGGTAAATACGAGCGACCGTTCAGTGTATTTTAAGTTCCTGGAATTGCAGTGCTGTTCTTGGGATACAAATAAAATAAGATGTATGGTGTGCTGACGTTTCTCCTTAATAAGAATAAATCTTAATTGCTCGTTGATTGTCTTGCATCTTTAACAATTATGGAGAATGCAAAAATGCAGGATCTTTTAGCAGAGATAGATATGGAGAGGGTGTCCTGAACTCAGCCAGTGCCCTCCTTTGCTCTGCATACAGAGGCTCCTTTTAAACCAGGGAAGTGCTGCTGTCAGAGCAGCACAGGCTGTAGTCTAAAACTAGTGGTAGGCTAAAATGTTAAGCAAGCCCAAAGCAGTTTCCTGAAGAACCACAAGGTATTTCTTCCTGGCCACGGTTTGACTGTGTAGTTTGCCCTAGTGGCATAACAGGCAAGTTCTGTGATACATTTTTGATAACTTTAGGAGTCTGCCTGACTGCTCTCATTAAGATGAGTTAAATTTTCTTTTCTCTAATAATACAAGCCTAAACCATGTATTTATTTATTGCAGTAAACTTCTAGATAAAATTACCACACCAGACTTGGAAATAGTGAGCTGAACATTGCCATGCTGTATCTGACTCGCATTTCCACTAATTCTGTGATTCCTGTGAGTGGGAGACGAGAAGGATTTTTGTTTTTGACACTGATTCCCTTACAGTATAGGAGAATTCCGTTTCACCCCTGCAGATGGGCTGTGAGTAAAGAAAAAAACACCAAGTGTAGCTTGAACCTTGTGCCTGCAAAGATGCCTTCTCTGCTTATTCTTCTAAGAACCCAAGTCTTTTCTGGCCAGGTCAACTGATACAGGGGGCTCTGGAATTGTTACTGTCAAAGTACTGAAATGTGAGCGTAAGGAAAAGATTTTTAATTCAGACTTGAATTTTCATATGGCCTGTAGGTGCCATCATGATCCAAACAACCCTCATTCTTCAGACATGGTATGGGAGCATTTTCTTCCCAAATGTTGAGGTCAATGCCAAAAGCTCAGTCTGATGCACAAGGTGAAAACGTCCCTCTGCCTGCTGGGAAAGCTGCCTACGTGAAGTCAGCAAAAGCAGCCCTGCCACGTCCCTTTCCTTCATGATTAGAATGTAAATGTGGGCTGTTTGCAGTCCCTCTCCATCAGAGTGTCTTGATGAGCTTTTTCATATAGTCGAAGAATGGCTGAGGTTGGAAGGGACCTGTGGTGGTCACCTGGCCCAACCCCCTACTCAAGCAGGGCCATGAGCAGGGCCACCTTGAGCAAGTTGTCCAGGACCACATTCAGCTGCCTTTTGAGTATCTCCCAGGATGGAGACTCCACAACCTCTCAGGGCAACTTGTGCCACTGCTTGGTCACCCTCATGGTAAAAATGTGATTCCTGAGGGGGTTTGGTTTGTTTTGTTTTTTGGTTTTTTTTAGTGTTCCCTATTGTAGCTCTTCCCTTTCCTGTCTGGGTCATGGCGTGTTCAGGCTGTGGGGAGCTGGGCATTAACACAGTGTGCAGGAGCTGTGCAAGGCCATGGCCTGTGTTTGCAATCCCCCTCTTGCACCTTCTCTGTGGCTCGTTCTTCTGCTAGCTTAACTAAAGCAAACCCAGATTACTCCCTCTGCAGAACGGTTTCTAAAAGACTGCCACAAATGATATTACAAGATACGTCTGTGGGTCAGTGCAGAGAGGCATCAATGCATGGAGAAAGTGGTATTTAGGGAAAGAAATAATTGCTTGTCTGAGCGTGCTGAATTAACTATCTTCCTGCTGCCACAAACTAATTTGATCTCCCAGGACCCATTTCCTCAGCTAATTGGAACTTGAGTTGCCACACATGTAAATTCTCCCTCGCAGCTGTGTTTGTTTCAGGGCAGCTGAGCAAAGGGTTGGGGTGGGCTGCAGATGGGCGCAGCACCGCTGGTCTTTTAGGCCAGGCTTGGATGGATGCTCGCGGCACCTGCTACAGCCCTCTCCTTTGCAGGCGAGAGTGTCTGATGCTGCGTCCCCGCAGGTTTGAGCGTGGTGCTTGGGGAAAGGCTGCCCTACTTTTCTCTCTGGTTACTTGCAGAACTCCCCAAGCTGTTTTCTTGCAACGAGCGAACGTGCTGTGCTACTGGAGGTGGGGTTGGTGGTTTGAGGCAGTGGTGCTGGGTGCGTAGAGCAAGGAAAGGGAAGTTTCCCTTCAGAAATGTAGGGTGAGGACAGGCGAGTAAATGTGCCTTGTGGAATTTTACCCTTGACTGATGTGTTACCACCCGTGTCTGCCTCAGTGATGAGTCTGTAGCAAGAGAAGCTCAAGCCTGCAGGTCACTGGATGATAATTTAGGTCCCAAACAGAAAATAAGCTTTTGGCCTCTGTCTTTGAAACCCTTAGACCTCATTTATCCCTGGATCAGTCCGATTAAATCAGCTTCTCTGGCAAATTGATTCTCCTGAATGTCCTTTTCTGAGCTGGCTATTTTAGAGTAAACATCTCCCTGTAGATTTTATAATGTAATACTTTGTTCAAAGCTGATGCTTTTTTTCCCCAAGGATCTGGTGCAGATCCAAAACCGATGATGGATGTAACTGACTGAATTTAGGTGTCACAGCTCTATGTTTCTTTCTCTTTCGGAAAATTGAAGATTGCTTCTCTTGGGAAGTAAGGAACAGAGATCCTGATGGCACCAAGCTTAGTAACTTTCATGTGGGTACCTGCTAAAGTGCAGGCCTGAGGTTTGGGGTGCCTGGGCTGTGCTCCTGGTTCCCACCCTGCCTGGGGCTTTGCTTTCTGCCTCCACCCTGTGGAACTCACCACCCGGGGGTAAGGCTTGCTTACTCCAATGAATTTTGAGGTCCTCCACGATGTTGTCTGCACTTGAACTTTCTTCCACGTACCTTCCCAGGAACAAACGCCTGGACTGGCTGGACAAGCCCCATTGCCTTTGCTGTGCTGCAGATTAGCACTTAACTAGGGAGAGAATTTGTCAAGTGCTGACAAAAAAGTCGATGTTGAAGGATGGCCAGAGTGTGGGGTTGGAAAGGAAACTTTCCCTCATTTAGCAGTGAAACACTTTGGATTTTCCAGCCTTTTCTAATTTGTGGTCTACTTTTCTGACAGTCGAGTCTTTCCTTGGCAACCTTCTACAGCTCAGCAGGTCGAAGTGGCCTGCTCTAACAGGAGGCTTAAGTCTGGTAGAGCCTTCAGCTCTGCTTGTAAAGCTGTTCCCCTACAGACAGCATAAAATGCTTTGTTGATCCATAGTTTCTCCCTAGGAAAGACACACAGGGCTGTATTTTCAGGAGACCATCTGAATGGGGACTGGCTGTCACCTCGTGTCCACACAAGGTACAGCATTCACACCAACTACACGTGGTGAGAGCCACGCAAGTGTTTCAGCTTCTGCGTGTCGCCAGGAAAGCTTTAATTGAATACTTCAAAGTTAAGAATAATGGTGGTTTTTTACTGCATTTCCCAAGTTACATAGGGATGATCATTTTCGCAGCTCGGTGGCTGCTGGAAATGCCATTCTGTGCTGGAACACTGCGTTGCCTGAGTCGACTGTGCCACCACACGTAGGTACGCTGGATTTCCCCGCCTTCACTCGCATATTGCAAGCAACAAATTCTTCTCTTTACTTGCACTTAGGGTTGAAATGGCTTTTCAGAGGTTCCCAGCACTTGTAGTAGTTTTTATCTAGGCAGTTGGAGGTCTGGAGGCCCCACTTGGTGACAGCGAGACTGAGGGACGATTCGAACATGAAGGCCTGTTGGTGAGAGGGAGGGTAGGTTAGGGCAAGAGAGCAAGAGTTTAAGTCCAGGCAAGGTGGCTGTGCTCTGCTACAAACATGAGTTGTACACATGGTCCAGCACTGCCAAGTTCTGCTTCCAGCCTGGTGAACCCATGGGGAGAAAGCTCCTCAGAGCTGGCATTGCAATGCTGGTCTCAGGAGTGACTTTGGACTCCCTGCATGCCCAGGAAAGCCAGGTTGTTTCAAAAGCTCTAGTCCAAGGTCTGTTGATGATCATCATTAGATTTTAGGGGGTGGAAAAAGGAGGACAGTCAGGGGATTTGTTTCTTTATCCATAGGCTAAGACAAAAATTAAATTAATCAGCATGAAAATTCCCAGCTTCCTGCTCAGGCAACAATTTATGTGGGCAGGTGATCAAAGCTGCCTGGCATTGCATGTCTCCAGGGGAGCTCCTGGGAGCTGAATGGTGCTGAGCGGTAAGGTAGGTGAATGCTGCAGCAGTTTGGTCCAAGTAGTTTTCCAACTTGCCATCAAGAAGCTAGGCTGTACTTTGAGAGTGGCACAGCGGCACTATGCCATGCTGTATTCAAAATCTTACTGGGTCACTTGGCACCTTACCATGGTCCCTTCTGCAACCCTCTCAGGCTCCAGCCTGGCTTTGCTCGCCTTCTCGAAACAGTCAGCATCTGGCCCGTGAGGAGTCATCATGCTGTGCAAGCTGGCCCCTCCAGGCTGGAAGCCTTCCTCCTTTGCTTCGTAGTGGCCTTTGATGAGCCCCATGAACTCACTCATGCAGTTCCCTGCAGGAGACATGGAGAAGGAGAGGTTGCAGTGCAGTGTGATTGGGAGGCGTCACAGCTGGGCTCCAAGCTCCATGAAAGCCATGAGCTAAGCTGGGCCAGGCAGTGGATGGAGTGGAGGTTCCTAAGCAGGGTATCACATCAGAGGACACCGGGGATCCTACAGGCGATGCTTGTAAAGCTGTATGGGTGTTATTCCACTCTGGATTATCTGAATTCAAAAACAAGAGCTCCTTAATGAAGATGCGTTGATGTTGGTAGACCTGTGCTTTTCCTACCACCTCAAGCTGTGTAAGTACTACACCTGCGTACGGACTGCATGGTGTAACCTGATATTTACAGACTTGGATTAGAAATTTTGAAGTGCTAGAAAGGCAGTTCTGTATAATCATCCCTGTGTTACAGGCACACAATGCTGGCCAACAGTCTGGTGGGAGAGCGTGGTTTGCTGTCCCAGGTTATAAGCACAAAATGGTTTTGTTTTATATTCTACCACCTTCAGTCCAGCCAGGCACTTTAGTACCTTATACTTCTGATTCATGCATTATCTATCTGCTTCTCAAGAGCCAAATTCTGTCCTTCCCTGAGGAAGAATACTTTAAGTAGACCCTGTGAAACCAATGGAGTAATATACTACTAACTTAGGTAATGGTGGCTGTATCTAATCATTCAGAGCTAACTGGGTTATGCTCCCTGTAAGGGAAGTACTTTAACGGCTGCTGTCCCAAGCTTTCAGCTTTAGTAGACCTGATGTGACTAAACAATATGGCAACTTTCTGCTTAGTGGTCAGTTTTTGCAAAACCTGGACACGCTTCCGTAGTGACCACTAGTTCGGTCTTCATTAAGTACAATCCAGGGTCTGAAATGTTTAACAACAAAACTAATTTAGCTCAAAGCAGAGTTGGCATATATGTGTATGCAAACATTCATTAATGTTCATCCCAAGTTGTCAGTGTCTCATGTAAGACTGGATTGTTACGGGCTTTTCACTGAACCTGCTCGTACTCCGCTTGGCACGTTCAGCCTGCTGTACAGACCTGAAGAGCTGGATTGCCAACACGTCTGAAACAGGACTCATAATATCGCTTAGGAAGAATGGGCAGGTGAGTAGGAAACCAGGCTGGGACTTAAGAGATGAGCTGAATCCAATTTCTTACTTGTTCGCAGATTTGCTACATGACCCCCAACAATTTAGTTGTGCCACCATTCCCTATCAGTAAAATAGTGTTGTCTTCTACTAGCAAGATGTTGTGAAGTTAAAATCCCTTAATGGCCATTAGATATTAAGCCCCACTGTAATGAGAATCACACAAGTACTCTCTCAGACACAGATGCAATATATGCCCATGGCATAAAAACTGCATCAGACATTTTTCAACCTGTGGTCCAAAGATCCTAGGAGTAATTCACAGCCTCCAAGGATGTAGAAAAGTGACAAAGAGAAGTCAGTGTTTATGACCTGCACAGCCACCTTTGTATGTGAAATTGTTACAGTGTCTAGGGCGAACACTTTTGGACCACCATTGCTGTGTTTATACTTGAGGCAAAGTTAATGCAAGATGAAAACCATGACTCTGAGTGCACTAAAATACAAGGTTCTCATCACGGCACTAATTTTGGAGGGAACAAACGTGTGCAGTGCCTTGATAATTGACAGTTGCAACGTCTGCCTTACCCACTCAAGCTCTACCGCTCCATGGCTGGCACACAGTAGAAAACCAACCTTCTCATCATTAATTTAGTGCTCAAGCCTACAGCCGAGGTATGGTGGTCAAGTGAGTAGCTATGGTAGCTGTCTGCATGGACACAGATCACAACATGGACAAGAGAAGGAGAGTTATTTCAGCTGTCTTCTACCACAGACAAAGCAAGGTTGAACAACTTCATGTTTGTTATGGCTCACAGTGCATCCATGGAAATTTAGCACAGCTCTGCTGATGAGCAGCAACTTCATTGTGGTTAACCAGCAGTGTGTCTCACGTCTTCAGGTCTAATAAAAGTATCTTGGCACTATCCCAGCTGGTGAGGAGACATGTTTCCATGTCACTCTCATTATTGCGAATGAAAGCAGAATGATGGGGCAGGACTCCGCCTGTGGGATTTACTCAGGTGGCTGCACAGCTGCCTACGGTGCTTGCAAGTGCCACTAACTCTGCCAGACCCCAAGACGCTTGGAAATACATCTAAGTACCAGGAGGAGCTGGCTATTAAACTGTGGTTGGTAAGTGTGCAGAAAGCCTCTCAGCACTTCACAGTGACCATAGTGTGACCTTGATATCTTCTGAGATGGGGCCTTTTAGCTGTTGACAGAAGGGGTGAAGGATGGGCAAGCTTCCCCGCTCAGTCTCACAGAGCAGGGTGCCTCATCCCCACGCTGGAAGGGCAGGCCTGTGTGGGGAACTGGATTTGTAGCATCCATTCAAGGCAGCATGTGGCCATGCTCTGCCAAGATGAAACCAAAAAGCTGCCAAAAACAAATGAGCTCTGGTGATGGCAACAAAATCCCAAAAACATCAACCAACTCTCTGCCTGAGAAGGAGCCCTGTTCCTGATCTCCAGCTTCTCAAATGCCAGATGTACCCCCACGACTGTGCAGGTGGTGAAGAAGGGCTCAGGAGAGCCAATTCACTCTGCTATAACTCTGATCTCACCCTACAAGTGGCCTTGGGCAGCTCCACATCTCTTTGTGCTTCTCACCACCTGTGATATCATATCTTCCTTTCTCCTGTTCTTTATCTAGTACTCTGATGAGATATTAAACAATTCACTGCTGGATGACAGGACAATTTCTGACTCATTTGTGCAATGCCAAGTTCAATATGCACCCGGTCTCTGTGGGAGCCTCTTGAGTACAGATGCATCCATCTATGCAGACACAACCAGCCCATCACCTCTGAGTTTTCCTGAGATGCTCTAAATAGGAACATTTTTGGGTTTGTTCGTTTTCCAGGGAGGACTGACTGACTCCAAGAAGCTGACTCTAACTGTGCCAAGGGCAACGAATCAGACTGCTTCTTCCCTGTGCCTGCTCTCAAATAAATGGAGGCTTGGGGTTTTTTTCTGCAGTCCTGTACTCAAGCACAACCAACAAAGAGCAGACGTACGGTGGTAGTATGGTGGCCGGAAGGTGTTGTTAGCTACCCCCCATCGCGGAGGGAATATGACAAAGTCAGCGAGTGCCACTCCAGGGCGGGTCGACTTGGCTGTCAGGACAGTGAAGATAGAAGGATCCTGAAAAAAGCAAAGCAAAAAGCATGAAACAGAGCAGGGCTCAGAGCTGTCTGCTCAGCTCATCCAGCCAGTAAACCTGACTGATACAGCCTCTCCCTTGCCTAAACACTTTTACCAAATGCACCTGGTGGTGTGGATGAGATTTGTGACCCTGTGTGACAGCACCCAGCATGTCGATCCCATGCTGAACATGGGGGACAAGAGGTGGGACTGGATGGTTCTTCCTTTGAGCAGCTTTGGAGAGTCTTCCCCACCCTGGCCACGATGCCCCCAGAGCCAGCATCGCAGATGCAGGGGAGGGACGGCCCCACAAGACAGGGTATTGTAACTCCAGGAGCAGTCTCCAGTGCTCCTCTTACCACGAAAACGTACGTCTTACTTAGCTGGTTACAGAGGGGAGGAACGTGCTGCTGGAGTCAGCCTCACAGCCCTTTTAGTTTACAAACAGGGAGTACAAATTGCAGAGAAATTGTGGCTCTCTTCAAGGATTTTTGAAGTGCCTAGTCCAGTAAAGTGATTTTCTGGGCTTTGATCCCAAAACCGTCCTCCTCCTGGCAGGTTTTTCTAGAGTTCGAACAATACTTTCTGTTGGTTGTCTCACTAGAAATGCTCCAGTCTCCTTGCACACCCACTTGCAGAAGCACCGCCAAGAGATGGCATTGCTACGGGCACCTCTCCCACTGGGCTGGTTTCCTTTTTAGAAGAGCTGCTCACATTAGTGTTGGCTTTAGTTATTTTCCATAAGATCTAGAAATTATTGCTATAAAATCTGCCAGCTCTTCAAGCGAATTTCAGTGCTGGGCTCAGAGAAACCAGGGGAAGGGGTCTGTGCAATTGCAAGAAATAGATCAAGGCAAGAATTTGAAGCAAAAGTCTTTTTGCTGAGTTGCACGGTGTGTGTTGGCTTCAGTATTCAGCCCTCCTCCAGGGCACAGAAATTCTATGGTAAGCTGCATAAAGCTGTTTAAGAAGCTGATCAACCTCCAGGTATGTCTTTGTACCACAAAGAAGGTTGTCTTTCTCTACAAGAGCTTGGTTTGGGCCCAGGGAAAGCAGCACAAGAGATGTCACACTGTTTCTTACAGCACAACATATTTTTTAACAGGTGCTGATCCCTTGGAATTCAGGGTGGGTTTGGATGGGATGGTGTCCACAAAGCATTGTTCTGCCTTGCTCAGCTTCAGAACTTACCGCGTGGTCAAAAGCAACAGAATTAATGACCATGAATTTTTCCAGATGGTATTTGTACGGTGTGTAGTTCCCATGCCAGGCTACAACGTTGAAGGGGGAGAAATCCTAGCAAAGCAACGAGACGGAGGGTTACTATACACAGCCTTCCAACTTGTTGCACGTATGCAGGGCTCTGCTCTTTCCCGAATTAAAAATGGGTTTAGTGCTGGTGAGAGGTACACCAGCAGCCTGGAGCACAAAGACCTTTAGGCACAGCCTGATGTTGCGAGGTTGTGGTTTTCCTCAGCATTTCCACTTGGTGAGCCTCAGCCCTCCCTCCGGGGTTTGGTCTCTACGGGCTTTTGAGTGCCCAGGCAGTGCTTGAACAAGGCTAGCTCCAACATTGGCTCCCTGGTGAAGAAACCCAGACTTTTCACAGCAGCCCCAGCTCCTTTTTTCTACTCTTGTCACTATAAATGTATGGAAATAGTGGGGCAAAGACCATCGTTGAGTCTTTGGGCAACCAAGTCTTCTCAAACACTTTTTTTCCAGACTGAGGATCTTCAGCTGGGAAGATAAATGACCTGACAAGTCAAGAGCTCAGTCCTGCTCCACTGAACCCAGCAGGACCTCCTGAGACTATGTGCGTGCTACTGAGTTGCATATCCCAGGCCATGCACTGGCTGTTGCTGTGCTTCAGTATTACCTGTTCAGGGCACCCTCACCTGCTGGGCTGCAAACAGCTTGCCCTGGTACTTGCTGACCACCATGTACCCCCCTGGCACTTGGCGGTCTTCATACCATGCGACGGGCACCAAGAAGTCACGCGGGTTGGCCAGGCCGTTGGCTCCTGCAAAAGAAAGAGAGATGCCAGAGCTCTTTGGGCAACCTGCTAGCAAAGTGAGAGGCCGGTGCAATTCCCTGGCTTTGCAAGTGCCCTGCTGCATTTTGAATGACCTTACTGCTGCTTGGCCCACCGCGAAACCCGAAATAGTCATCATGTACTTCTTGTGCTCCGATGAGTAGGTAATTGTAATACATCCTAGAATTTAAGCCCGTGCACGCCTCATATGACAAAGACAGGTCTCCCCTAGTTGCCTTCTGAACAAGATTAGTATGTCATCCTCAGTTAAAGGCATGTAACAACTCGGAATCATGCAAAAAATGTAGGGGGAGTTGCTCTCTGTTCCTGGACATCCTGCTGGTTGGACACTTAGCCATGCAGAAGTTACGAGGCATGTCACGAGGGGACAAATATATTTCTGAATGCTTGCAAAAAGAGTAACAAAATAAGGGCTAGCAGTACCTACAGACTCTGGGCGTACTGAGGGGCTGGTTTGCACAAGGAGTGCATTTTTAAAGTGTAAAGCACCATATGGGTGCTGAAGTATTCTTCTTCTTCTCATTAGTATTATTGTTACGAAGCGTTTTTGAATTTCTTGGATACAAATGCAGACATTACTACCTGCTGCTGAGGTTTAACAGTCAGTGCTTTTCTCCAGCTGTCATTTTTTCAAGTGAAAAGTGAAGTTAGAATAAAGTAAGACTGAAATACAAAGGATCTTGGTCTCTGAGGGGAAGGCGGGTAGGTGGTGAGGAGAGGAGCTCTTATAATTACCACCTCCTGAAAAGATTTACAGGCAAGTGCACTCATTTTCTTTTCCTCCAGAAAGTAAAAAAAAAATCCCCAACACCCCAGTCCAACAGAGTCTGAAAAACTAGCTAATGGGAAAACCTGTTACGAACAGGCTGGGGCAACAATATCAATAATCAACTGGAGCAGGCACAGGGCACAAGAGGTGGGTGAAGGCAGGTAACCTCAGCTGGCTGAAAGGAAAGCTGCTGAAAAATCACTGTAGGCTCGATGTGGAAAGAGATGTGCAGCACATGTCACACAGGAGAGATGCTTGAGTGGGGTCCCATTAAAGGGCTGGAGATTGGAATGGTTCCTCACTGCAGGAATGACCAGCTGCAGTTTCGCTGTAGCTATGAGATGTTTGCAAAAGCCCTCTGAATGCAGATGGGCCACACCAAGCTTGTTACTGATTGATAATACCCAGTCAGTTTACCTCAAGCATGGCCAGTCTTTTAGATCTCGCTGGGAGCTATGAAACAAGCCCTGTCTGGGAGGAGTGGAGGCAAAAGCAGCCTAAAATATGAAAAACAACCAACCCCAAAACACCAGTCTGAAAGTGGAGAACTATTGGTACTGATTTTGTAGTTATTTTAGCTGTTACAAGGGAAGTTTCACTTCCCTTCCCTGCCACAATCTTAGTAGCACTGACCAGGAGGTGTTTTTCTCAGCAAGAACTTGGACGCACGTACTCCAAGTACGAGGAAGGTGAAACAGCTTGAGCTGAGCATCTCCAGAAAGCTGGTTGGGAAACCACAGCGGGGATGGCGGGGCTTCAGATGCCCTGCACCCTCGCAATATCTTTGTCACAGCAGCAGGAGGCTGTGCCTTCATGATCTGTGACTTTGCACAGACCAGGAGGCAGCTGGCGAAGAGAATCTGGAATTTTTGAGAGCTAGACCTGTGGTCAGTGAAAGCAGATCCACCCTGGCAGCACAACATGGAGAGGCGAATGTGTTGCTGATCCTAGTCTTGTGCAGCTCATTTTATTGATTTCTAATTCCCCAAGGGGAACAGCTTCTGACATCTAAGGTGCCTCTGTTAACAGAGCTGAGGGGAAAAAAACACTTGATTAAATCTAAAATGGGGCTTCAAGAATATCTGTTGTCTCTGAAATCTGCCTTTCCTTCTACCAGGGAAATTCTCTCCTGTCACTCCAGTTTATACCATATCTGTAAATAAGAGGCATCGGCAATGATGTCTTTTTGAGTTTCTTTTGGTAGGAACAGGTTCAGAGCCAGCAGACAGGGACTCCCAAACCAGAAGACAAGAGACAAAGTGGAAAAGTGGGTGGGAGAGAAATGGTCCCTTCAGTCCCAGGGGAAAACTGGGATGACTGAGCTGTCACATTTTTTCAGGGGGATGCTTGCTCTGCTGGGAAATAACAGCGCTGGGATGGAAAGTGTCTTTGGGAAGGAGCGTGTGCATGGGAGGATGTATTACATAGGAGATAAAAGGATGGATGTGGGCTTGTAATTCCTGGCTGTCTCTACGAAATTCAGTGTAGGTCTGATGGGACAGTGTTACCGATGGGTCCCAGGTCAGGCAGCTCAAAGTGTGCCCCGTACACCTCCAGGATGTAGCCTCTGGTCTCTCCAAACACCTCCACGCTGAAACGCATTCCTTGCTGGAAAATAAAGGAAGATACTAGGATCCTCCCAGGACTTTCTTGACAAACCACAAACAGCTGAATGCAGGAGCCAGCTTGCTCCAACATCGGGCTCTGAGCCACTGGCAAGGCACAGTCAGCCCTTACCTGGATGACACAGATTTCGTTGGGCTCCACTAGCATCTTCCCAAACTCGGTTGTGATGAGCAGTTTCCCTTGCTGGGGCACTGCGGAAACAAAATGCAGGCTGAAGAGCTCAAGAAACATGGTGATTGCCACGTTCTCTGTCCCCTCAGAGCACCCAGGCTCCAAGGAAGAGCAAAGGGGCCTTTCTGTCTCTGCTTCACAGCAGGACCAGGCTCCCTCTCCCATGCAGAGCCTTGCAGCAGAGATGCCCACACTGGAGGGAGAGCTTCCAGACCAGCCCCACGGACCCCACGTCACAGCAGGTACCTGCGTGAGGTTAGGCCATCTGTCACCTCATGCTTTCTTAACGTAAGGTTTGTGCCACAGTCCAGATAAATAAGACTTGGTACATCTGGGGCCATACCTGTCCATCTCACGATCTTCACATAAAATGGTGCACATACCCATGCTTGTCATGGCTGTGGCAGTGTGAGACATCTGGGAATAGCTAATTCTCCCCACTTCCTGAGGGTTGAAGTAATGCTTCACTAATGTCCGCATTATTTTCCTTGACTGTCCTGGTGCAGGAGAGCTCATACTTTGACTTGAAAAACTAGCAGATTTACAAAACCTGCCCTGGCAATTTTACTTCACTGTAGTGAGGGAGATGAGCGAGAGCAATTTAATAGCTATTTGATGGGAGAAATGTTTCTGTTGGTGACCCCCAAGGCATTTCTGTCCCTTGGTCAAGAAAGCTACAAGTAAATATCAGGCTTTTGATACTGCTCATAACATTTTTCGGCATGTGCGCACGTTATGTGCCAACCTCAACACTCATCTTGGCAGTTTGGTTGCCTGAGGCTGTGGGAGCGCAGGAGCTAAGCTGCTGTGCCAAATACTCTTCAACTGAAGGAAAGAACGCATCTAGCTGTAAGCTGTTCAGAAATCCTGAGGCTTGTGTTTTCCAGAAAACCTCTGCCTGTGGTGTGCCTAATACCAGTCTGGGGAGTGCTGGGAAACCATCCCTGAGGACCACGCCAACAAAGCTGGGTCACTGCTCAAAACCAAAGTTGAGGTCTGGCACAGACTGGTGCTCTATGAGCTGCATGGGAGCAGTACAACCCACCCCACAGCCCAGCTGGTGCCAGACCACCAAACCTGGATGGCATGAAGGTGAAGCCAACCCCCTCCTCCAAATCTTGGCTGTAAGGACCAAGGCTCTGGAGGAACAGAGAGGCAAGCAGGTGGCAACCCAGATGGACCCTCACAGGGGAAAGGAGAAGCCAAAGCATCAACTCACCGATCAGGAAGTCACCATCTGAATTAAAAAGGCATCTAAAGAAAAAGGAGAGCAGGAAGGTCAAGGTGCCGTAAACCCCAGGTGCTTGCACATGCCCCAACCACATCTGGGGAGTTTTAAGCTGGGAGACTGACATGGCAGAGGTCTCCCCTTTGGCACCAGAAATGCTTCCCCCATGAGCCGGTGCAGGGGGTAGAGATGCCCACCAGAGACGGCATGCATGTTGCCCTCTGAGGAGAAGCTCCAGTCCCTGGGACGAGAGCACCTGCATCCAACACATCCCCTCTTGTTGCTTCCCCATGCCCAGCTCCCTCCTTCTCTTGGTGGTTCCACACCCGCTCCCCCAGTGCTCGGCCACGGAGCACAGCTGGCTGCACAAACACCTGCCATGGACACCATGAACACCTCTGCCTGTGCACACAGGAACGTGGGGACATAGAGACAGCACCACTGGGAGCAGCTGGACTCAAGCATGGCAGTGACAGACAGACACACTCTGGCAGCCGGCCCGGGGCACCCCGAGCCTCCAGCACAGCAGTCACTGACCTGTCGAGCATGGAGGTGTTGCAGACGAAAATATGGACGGCGATGCCGTTGCGTCCTCTGGGCTCGCCGGCACCACACAGGGTGTGCAGCCCCTACAGGCAAACCCCAGGGATCCGGAGTGAGCGGCAGGCAGCGGGGCAGGGGCCGGCTCCCTCGCCGCCCCTCGTCCCACCCCATTGCTGGAGCTCACCCCCTCTCCCCGCTTCCCGTACAGCCACCAGCCTTTCCATGTATGGCCTTTTGCCAGACATGTTGGCTTCTCTTCAATGTATTAAGGTTTTCTTAAAAATCCACGTAAGCTGATGTTTTCCAGTCCGGGGACTGGGGAGAGCTGGGGATTGGGGCTTTTTTTTTTTTTTAACAGTTCCTTGAAAGACAATGAAGAAAATCGAGTCCACTGTCAGTTGGTTGAAATCCAGGATCCTCTACCCTCCCACAGATGCTCTGTGAGCCCAGTGGTGTCAAAACCACTGCTCTTAGCCCGATGCTGAGCATCCCGTGTGCCCCACTACTCCCCAGGTCAGACCAGAGATGGAGGATTCCCACATGCCCTGGTCCCACAACTTACGCTCACAAAGTCCACCTTATTCTGAGGGGCTTTGGGGATCTCGAAAGGTCTCCATCGCAGCTAGATTGCAGCAAACAAAAAGCAAGAAAGTGATGCCAGTGGTTATAACATGAACAGCAGCAATTCAAAAGAAAGCAGAACTCTGCCCCCGCCCTGCTTCCCTGCCCTCTGCTAGCTGAGCTAGTGGTAGATATCCTCTTTGCTTTTCTGCCTTGCTTAATTTGATTTACAGGTTTCTTTTGATTTATGGAGCTTTTCTCCCTTTTTAATCATAATTTTGTAAAATAATTGGCAGGCTTGTGTAGTGCCAAGGTTAAAAAAAAAACAAACCCTATTTAAAAGCTGTCTCTTCCTCTGTTACTGATAACACTGCTGAAAGCAAAGAAATTCAGATGAGCTGGCTTTCCACAGCCAAATTTTCCTGGTCCTGTTCTCCATGCTGGGCTGGATGATTCACTCTCTCCATGACCTGAGCATAACACTCCTGTTTTCTCCGCCTCATTTTCCCCACATCCGAAGCAGAAATATCTCTACCTGCGTGAGTGGGAGCTGTGAGCAGCACTAATTACATCTTGCAAAGCCTGTTGAGATCCTCAGGCAGAAGGTGCCAGAGGAGTCCAAAGTATTTATTACTGCTAATATCATATTAAGGGTCTTTGCTGCTCTTGGGAATGAGGTGCTGCATCCAAGGGCCCCTTGCTGGGGGGGAATCAGCGCAGACAAACCCAAACACCCAAAATTAGGAGGACGTTGACATGGCCAGCTGCCAGATATATCCCCTGCATCTGTATGCTTGACCCCAGGTGAAAGTGCCTGTGACTCTGGGCATCCATGAGAATATTTTCTCGCTTTCAGCTACCTGACCTGGTGGTTCTTGGTATTTTTTCATGCTGGTACCCTGAGTAAACAAAGCTTATGGGACTCTGTGTCTGTGCTGTGCCTGCAGCTCCCAAAAGTGTTGAACTATCTGAAATTTCCGCTAAATTTGAAAGGGATACAAAGATATTAAATTTCCCCAAGCCTCATGGAAATTTCCCAAACCCAAATCAAAATGTGGGTGCCGAGGGGACGTGTCAGGCTCTCCCAGACAGCCAGCCTCGGGAAGAAACAGGCAACTGCACCCAGCACGTGCATCTGTCAGTAAAGCTGAGCAAAGCAAGGGCTCATTGCTAATTAATCAGCTGCACCCAGGCCTGGTCCCTCAGCTTGGCCCTCTCCACTCTGCTCTCTGAAGCCATCTGCTTCCTGAGTCCATCCCACCGCTACAGCTTCGCAGCAGCCCTGGGTCTCCTGATTCGGATCCATCCCTCATTCCTTCCTACCCCCACCCCGTTTGCTGCCGGGCAGAGCCATGTTTTCCTCCCCAGGAGACCAGGGCAGCTCTGTGCCAGTGCCTGCTCAGGGTTACACTGCTGGGGTGCCAGGCAGAGGGGAAGAGGCTGCTGGAGAACCTGCATATTCTGGATGGAGATACCAAACGCACGTGCCAGCAGATCAGATGTGACCCTAGTGAGGTATCAACATCTAACAGTTAAGCCAGAAAGACAGCACTGAACCTTACGTTTTGCTTTTAGACTTCTTCAAAGCATGCTTGCTTTTGGTTTCCAAGACAGCATTCCACACACGAACCAGAGCCAACGTGAAGCATGGTCAGAAGGTGCTCCTGAGCCTTCCGCCACCCCCAGCAGTGGAACTTTCCCTGGCTGCGGTTCATTTCATGGCAGCTGTGAAAGGCCAGTGGTGGCATCTCAACGTGAACTGTTCCTCTGATGATTGTTTTAAGCCTTCAGGGTTGGGAATCGGGACCCAGCTGACAGAAACCACTGGGAAATACTGACAGAAAGGACACGCAGAGGGGCAAGGAGAGAAGACCCTGACGACTGGGGGCAGACAGAGAGAGGGAGGGAGAACAGGCAAAAGAAGAGAAATAAATGTAAGGTATGAAAAGGTCTAAAGGGAAGAAAATTTTCTCACTGAGGAATATGGAATTTGACAGTCTACAAATGAAATAATAAGTATAGTGCCGTTCCTGCATAACATCTTCATCTTCATAACATCTTCATCTGCACCTGCATAACACCTTCATCTTCTGTGGACACCTCCAGAGCTGTCATTCCCATGGGACAAGGAGAGTGGGTAATGTGATCCAGGCCATTGGTTGCAACTGAAAATGGTGTCTGGCCCCCTCTCCTCCAAAACACTTGCAAACTGCTAAGCCACTGCCCAGCTCTGTGCGCTGTTTGTCCGGTGTTTCTCTGCTGCATTCAGGTTTCACCGATGCAAGAAGAGAAGAACGGGCACTCTGAGCCAGAAGAGAAGTCCGAGACAGCCAGTGGCTGACAGCGCCATGTGTTTAAAATGGGCAATCTTTCAGTGTTGTTTCCCTGCTGTATGATCCATGAGACTCCTGAGATTCAGCACCTCTGTGCTTACTATTACTTTACAGTAGTATAAATATATATAAATATATAATATATAATACATATTTGCATATATTATATTTTATATATGTATATATCTCGTATATTATCCATATTTTAATATATAAAAATATACTTTGAACCTATGTGGATCCTCTGACAAGAAGTTTCAGAGTTTATGCTTTTTTTTTTTTTTTTAATGTGACATTCATTGCTGGTATTCATTTTCTCCCTGCCTTTCAATCATAGCTTCCCCGATCATCTCTGTTCCAGGCTGGAGAGCTTTCTTCTGTTTCAGCATTTCTTGCACAGATGCTACCCTGTGTTTTTTCTTCACGTTTGTCCCCTTTTATGTTTTGTCTCCTATGCCAATGTCTTTGGGGAACGTTAAAGGACATTTTTTCCCCTTGACTTCAATGATCTTTGCATAAGGTGTCTCCATATGGCCATCCTTTTAGATGGATGACAATCGGGAAAGCTCCTTAAGTGAGCTGGGCAATACACAAAGCACCGCAGGGAAGCGTCAGTGTTGTCCAACAAACGGAACCTGGTCTCTGGCTCTGCTTCAGAGAGGATGAGAAGGAAAGCAGGAAGATGGCTCCCACTTACTGCTAGGAAATAACCCCTCTGGGTTTGATGATTGCCATTGAAAGCAGTGAGAAAGAGGGTGGGCAGGAGCTTCATTCCTGTTCCTTTAGGTAAAAGATGTACTACACATAAATGGCTTGAGATGCTTGAGAGCTGGGCATCTTGTAATTACTGTAATAATAAATAACCATAATGGTGGATGCAGGCTGTGAAAGGGCATCAGGGTAACAGAAGTCATTGGAGCTTCATTTAGGAAGGAGCACCAAAGGGACCTAAATAGGAGCCTGTCACCACTCCTTGGTCAGTGGCTGGAAAACATATTCCAGCAGAACTGGGAAAATATTTAGACAAATGGCGAGGCTGCCGGGAGACTGCAAATTAGCTAATGATGATGTATCAAAGGGCAAAACCTGAGGAGTAAAAACCGATGACCATGAATGATGTTGAGAGGACAATGGCAGGAGGAGAGAGTCAGATTAGCAAAGCCAAATGTTCTGGGGCTGGCAGGGAAGAAATCATGATTAGAGATGATGGCAAGGCCATAACAGAGGAAGACAAATGCTGGGTCTCTGCGTGACTCTCCAGAATGAAGCTTGATTTCCCATGAGTGTTGCAGAGAAACAGGCTGGCAGCCAGAAGCCTCTCCAGAAGCGCAAGGAAGGAGGGGATGGATGGCAGAGACACGCTGCTGCTCTGCCTGTCGGGCTGGGACATGATGAGCCTTTGGTGGGGGAAATCGAAGAGGAAGAAAGAGCAGCCTGAGAGGTGGCCAACAGGAGCCCCCAGGGGAGATGCTCGATAGCAGAGACCAGACCCTGTGACGCTGCGGCCATGCTGGGAAGCAGCACAAGCACCTATCTCAAGGTGGGAAGCAACAAGCATCGCATCGAGGGCTGTCCTTCCTTGGATGACCCACAGGTGAGGAACAACGGGTGGCGGGCAGGACCGAGCTCCTGTGTTGGCTAGACCCGCAGCTCCCTACGGCTTCCCTCAGGCCTCATGCAGCTCAGTGCCTTTGCACCTCTGCTTAGCTTAATATTTGACTGTCCTCCCGGCAGGACCAGAGCTCTTTCCATCACGGTTACCTGGTTGGGGTCAGGCTCAACTTCATCCCAGTTGTGTGTCAAGTGGCCCTCCTCAAGAGGTCTGAAGGGCTTGTGGCAGACTGAAGGTAGGATCCGATACAGCCAGCTGCAAAGAAGGAAAAGACCTGGATTAGCCTGGGGGAGAGGTTAAATCCTCTGGGTGGCTGCTGGCTGATTAAGCTCCTAAAGGCATGAATAACATTTACAACAACTGGACAAAAAAGTGTATTAAATATCAAACACCAGCTCACAGCCAGTTAGACTTCCAGAGAGAAGGCTTTTTATTATAGGCTGTACACACAAATATATGCTGTTATATGTAGGTGAATGTCAATATGTGTGTTTACATGTAATTACATATGTTTACATTCACACATGCACACATACGTATATAAAAAATCAAGATATGACTTTATCTGTGGCTGAAATACAGCAATCTCTGAGGTGGGAAAAAAGCCTAAACGCAGCTACAAAGCAGCTCAGACAAGACAGGGACGAGCACAGTATCTAACTGAAAGTACAGAGGAGCTTTCAGGAGACAGAATGTCACAGCCAGTGTCTGAAATCGGGTGGATGACAAAGCAGCATCCTACGCCTGGCTGGCCATGCCCGCAGGACCACCAGCGAGCCCATGCAGTGAAGACCAGAGCTTTATGTGGGAAGAAGCTTCCTACTGCTGTCAGAAGTCCACCATGCCTCCACCACTGCCTGGGACCATCGCTCTCCTTCCTTGCTGCCTGCTGTGTCCGTGGCTACAGCCCCTGCCACCCCCGCCACTCCGGCAGCCGCGGCCACGCTGTGCACAGGCGCGGCCAAGCCCGAAGCTGGGCTTTTCATCAGGCGGGAGAGCAGAGGTGATCAGGAAAGCCGGAGATAGGCAGGCCTGCCAGTGCCTTTGATGTGTTAACAGCGGTGGCTGCAGTTTGGGTGAGTGGGAGAGGGGAGGAGGGAGCTCTCCCTGGAGAGCTGGAAAATTTCCATCAAGGACATCTTCGTGCGGCAAACAGTGATTCATCCCTTTCCCACGCACACCGCGAGCTGGCACCAGCCCGGAGAGCAGAGCTCTGCTAGGCAGCTCAGATGATACATTTGCCTTTCATTTGAACGAACAACAGAAGGGACAGAAAAGCCACCGTGGGACAAGCGAAATGAGAAGCCCATCTTCTGCAATCTAGTCATGGCTGGAGCACGATGACCAGGACAGAGCTGCGGGACGTTTGCTGCCGGCTGGAAGGAGCTGCCCCCAGCACTGCTGGGAACAGGGGTGCTGAGCAGCGTGCTGGGTGCCCGGCGCTGGTCTGAGCCCCCAGCCAGCCCCAAAATGGGTACGACCTGAGCCACCGCCTCACTAGCCCTGGCCAGCGTGCAGGAGTGTCCCTTGGGAGGAGGGAAGAGTCCTGCTGACGGGCTTGGTTTTGACACTGCCCACCGAGTGCTTACACGTGCCAGTCACCGCAGTGACATTTTGGTAGTGGCATCAGGGCTGAGCCTGATGGTTGTTTCACACAGCACACAGGCCCCTCGGGACCATCTGGCCCCCATGAACATCCCCTCCTCTTCCTTTCCTTGCTCAGAAAACCGTTTTCTTCCCCATCCTGACACCACCTTTCTCATCATTTTCACAACACACTCGCCGCACCAAAGCCTTCCCCCTCCATCTCCCCTCGTTTTCTGCCCTTGCCCCTCTCCCAGCACATGGCGGAGGTTTTTCACCCGCCCGGGCTCGCAGGCAGCGCTGGTGGCACAGAGGCAGGTCTCCATCACTGCCCGCTGCTGGCCCCAAGCGCCCCGCGTCACCCGCCCGCTGCCGGGGGTCACCGTACCTTCGCTTATTTGTGGGCCGGGGACAGGTGAAGGCAGAGCCCGAGAGCTGTTCGGCGTACAGGCCGTACGGGCAGACTTGCGGGTTATTCTGAATGGGAGGAGAAGGAAAAACAATGAGTGAGAACGAGCGGCACAGGATTTAGCTCTGGAGCTCCCGGCAGAGCACTGCGGTGGGCGCCCAGTGCCCCGATGCCACGGGGTGGACTGTGCTCCTGAGTCTGTCCATCAGCCCTGGCAGTCATATCTGCTTGCTCCCGTGAGGCTGGATGCCTGGCAGGCACCAGCCAGCCTCCAAAACCTTCTCCCACGTGCAAGAGGCTATGGACATACCCTAAGGAGTCAGCACAGCCATTGAATCATAGCATCATAGAATCAGAGGTTGTAAAAGACCTCTAAGATTATCAAGTCCAACCATCCACCCAGCGCCACCATGCCTACTAAACCATATCCCGAAGTGCCACATCTGTATGTTTTCTGAACACCTCCAGGGATGGTGACAGCCACCTCCCTGGGCAGGAGGCAAGATGCTCACTCCTAGAGCAAGCTGTACAGGGCATTGCTTGGCAGGGACGGTGACAGGAGTGTCAGGGAAAAGGGGATTCTTCCCAATGCTTACAGACTGCAAAGCAGACCGTTACTACGCACAGATCTTTTCGAGAACAAGTGTTCAGAGGGGCAGCTCCAGAGCATCGTGTCTGCCTGGCTTTCCAGAGGGCTGCTAAAGACTCACAGCAGCTGCACCTTTGCTTCTTCCCTCCTACGCACTAACTGCCCCCTTCTCCTCCTGCTCTCTGCCCAGGGGAGGGCTGCCCAGAGCAGGCATTTCGGTGGCATGCTGCTTCCTCCTGCCAGTCATGTTTGCTGCCCAAGAGTGGGAGTGACCTGCGTGGGAGCCTTTGCTCCTCTGCAGGGCTTCTGCACAGTGACAATCCTCCTTTGGAGTATGAAGGGGGCACTTTGCCCTTTGCAGAGCTGCGGGTATGACTAGCACAGGCTTAGCAGCCCTTGTGAGTTCATAACTGAAGGACAGAGTCCTCCCTTTCAGAGAACAGAAACTAAACATTTTGATCTAAGTAGGCCAGCATCTATTTGTTTGAGATCAGCAAGAAGCAAAGGCATCCAAGAACTGCAGGAAATACCCTGGTGGGACAGTCATACACCATTTGCTATCCCATCTCCCTCCTGCAAGGTCTAGCTTAGCATCCTGTCACCCTGCTGTGGCTGAGCAGATCAGCCATCCATACGGCATCAAACACTGCCCTGACAGGTGGGTAGACGGAGGAGGTAAAGCTCTCCTAATGCACATAGCTTCCAGCCCTCAGATGCTGTCTGGTTGGTATGGGTATGCAGCGAAGCAGGGGGATCAATAGCCCTTGTCGTCTTTATCTTAGCCAGCACTACTGCAGATGCCAGTCTTATAAACACTGCAGAGGAGAAAGGATCCACCCCTGGGACTGGAGATTTTTTTGTCTAACTCATTTTCAGATTTTTCTATTAACTCTTTTGACACCAAGTCCAAACTCTGTCCAGATGAGGGTGCCTCAGCCAGGAGCTGGAGGGCTTTTCTCACCTGGAAAGCAGTGCTGCTCTGAGAAATCACGAGGAGCACACCCATCATGCTGGAGTGCTGCTTGTTCAGACCAGCAGTCGCTGCTATCAATCTCCCAGTTTTCAGGTGCCTCTTTCTTACATCTTTCCTCCACCCATCTGCTATAGCCAGTCTCAGAAAGCAGACACTGCACCAGCTGAGCCATCAGTCTGATCCAGCACAGCAGTTTGTCTTTCTTGTGGGCACTGCATAGGCTGCAATGCAGACCTAGGGGACATATATATGCATTTAATGTGTCTAGTGTTGTGTGTCACTATCCACGCTGCCACACCACGTGTAGAACATTAGAACTGGGGAGATCCAGAAAACTCAGGAAAAGTGAAGTATGACCATAAGTCTGCTGGCCTCTTTGCACAGAGGGTGAAGAGGAGCTGGCTTGCACCAAGGGATGCCATTGACCACAAAATGCTGCCATCCAAGTCCAAGGGACTGCAGTGCATCCAAGGGAGGGCACAATCAGCCTCAAAATGTGTGCTGGTGTAAAGGAGACCAGCACAAAGGAGATGAGAGAGCTTTAGTTCCTCAGGGTTTTGTTCTTGCCTCTGTGGACCGAGCAGCTAGCATCACATGGGTCACGATCCCTTTGTTTGACACAGAGTGTTCCAACATAATTTATTTCAATATCTCACATGTTTGGACATTACTTACCTCTAAGAATGAATCTATTGGTATATTACCACAGGCATTCATGTCCCCTCCCTACAAAGCAGCTACTCTCCTGCCAAAGGCTTATAAGCCAGCTTCATCCAACACAACTCCTTCAGAAATCCCGAAAGCTGCCTCTCCTGCCTGAGCACTAGCTCTCTGCCAAGCTTCAAACTTCTGCTCCAGTTTATTCCAGAGAAAATGGCTTCCTTCTTGGCCTGGCCAAGCCATTTTTACTGCAAACTCCTTTCAGAAAAAAGCCTGCTGTTGAGCTGAGGTAATTCATGCAAGTCTTAACCCCAAGGTGAAACTTTGAAGCTCACAAGTAACTTAAAAATAGAAAGCATGAATGGAAATCTTTAATTCTTATTTTTGCCAGCATCTTATTATTCCAGTCCTGCATAAAGAAGGCTCCTGGAGACTTTTGTGGTGGCAGATATAAAGAAAACATGTTAAGATTAAAAGCCCAGGGAACAGATATTCACTCTATTCCATGTAATTTTAACAAAGCACTTTAAAAAACTCAGTACCTGTCCCTCCGGTAAAGCTCCCGGACAGCGTGGATCCTCAGAAACATGTTCATTTCCAAATCCTGACATGTACTGTAAAATAAACCACACAACTCATCAGTGTTTTGAAAACACAAGCAAAACCTCTCCAAACAACACATCCATTGCATCCCCATACTTCTTTCCGGGCTTTTTATATGCATGAAGACTTTCCCAAGTAATCTGCTTGCATATCGCCATGGACCTCCTGGGTTTGCTTCACTAGCTAACTGCACGGTGGGCTGGGAAGCACAGGCAGGATTTGCTCTGCTGCCAAATCTGCATGTACATTTTGACCACATTCTGCACTGAAGGCACTTGAGAAATATGCCAAATATCACCTACACAGTCAGGCTCAAGGACAACGGGGTGAGGTATAAGGAGAAGAAATACATATCAACATTATGGAGGTGTTCTAGCACCATCTAAGTTGAACCTGACTTCGCTTGAATAATGGGTGTTCCGACATCTGCAGACTGCCTTATAAATTCGTGCACTGAGTCATGGCCCTCAGATGCTCAGGGATTGAAACTGGAGTCACTTGGTTGTGGAGTTCTTGCAATACACCCCCATGACCGTCAAGAAAAGGTCAGGCTGTAGTTGAGATGAGGGAGGAAAGGAAACTGCTGGGACTTACACTGTGTCACTGATTTGCCCTGAATGAATATCGCCCAGTTGGGCGTGAACCATCCACCACAGTAATAAGCAAGAATTAGATCATTACCAGGTGAAAATCTGGTTTTCTAGGGCGGTGCATACCGAAGAGACCCACAGACTGAACAGACCGGCACGCGCTCCCATGCCTGCCCTGCCTACAGCTGCCGTGGTCTGAGCGCGGCTAAAAGCCACAGGACCCCAGAGGGTGCGGCTCCCAGCCTTGTGGCACCGAGAAGAGCCCCAGGGTGAACCTGAGACACACAAGAGGAGCAGGTGTAACAGAGACCTTAGCTTTGCACTGACAGAAATGTAAATACAGTCCCTGCAGATGCTACAGAAAGGCACGAAGCCACTCTGTTGAACTCTGCATGAACGCAGAGGTGTTTTGGCAGCGATCAATGGTTCAGCTCCGGGGCCTGGGGAGAGAGTTAAATATTAATGCTCCCCTCTAGCTACTGCAAGAGTAGCCGGGCTCCTTGTCTGCCTTCACACGGCGGCGCGGGGATGGCAAAGCCCGGGAGTCCCAACACTTGGCTGACACACGCATGCTTGCTGCGACGGGGTGGCTGCGGCACTGCGATGTTGCGATGTCCCAGCAGCTGCCTCGGGGCTCCAGCGCTGAGAAGCCCCGGCCAGCGGCAGGAACCCTCCCTCAGAACTGTGCGGCACCCCGGGAGGCAGAGGCCTGACGCGAAGGTGGAGTACCAGGTCCCCCATACCTAGTTTATTATATTATTACAGCACTGGGTTATTTCCCCCAGGGGTTCTCAGCCTTGTGCAGTTCGCAGCCCCGCTAGAAATTTCCCAGTGTAGCAGACACTCAGAGAACAAACCTGAAACCTCCTGACAAGGAGCTGCGTGCTTTCCTCCGGCACCTTTCAGCGACCTGTAAGCAAAGCCCACTCCTGGGGGAGCCAGGCTGGCTGGAAGCCCTGCCTAGCCTGAGCCTGCAAACAGCTCTGTCGGTTCAGGGAGGCTGTCTCTCCAAACGGACTCTGCTCTCCACTGGGTTCTGCAAGAAGCATATTGATATGCAAAGCAGCAGGTCACCTAAACAGCCTCGGCAAATGTATTGTACTGGAGCATTTCTTCTTTTTTTTTTTTTTTTTTCTTTTTTTTTCCCCTCCCCTCTTTTGAACAGAAATGCAGCAATATCTGATGGGACTGCAGCAGTTCCAGAATTAACCGAGACCTCCGCACTGCATCCTCCTCTGCCAGCAATGTAGAGGTGGCTGGAGCGTTCGCCTGCGGGGCAGCCTTGATGAACAGGGGAGGAAAGGGGGAAAAGGAGCAGAGGGGCACGCGTATTTTCTGGCGAAACAGATATCAAGGCCCAGTGGGCTCTGCCGCTAGCACAGCAAGGAGAGGGTTAATGCAACACACCCGCTGCTTTGCTGAGCATCACCTGCAAAATGCTGACTTAAAGCTGGTGGAGAGCTGAGAGGGGACGGGTTTTTGTTCTTTGGTGGGTTTGTGTATCTGGTAACCAGCACGTGCTCCCCAGCAGCCCCCTACCACGGTGCTGGGGAGAGGGGGAAGGAGGCACAGAGCTTTGCTGTAAGAAATCCATCCCCTGTCCTTCAGGCTAAAAAAACGGTGACCTGCACAGCTAGCCTGCCCATCCACATCCCTCAAAACCCCTTTGCTTCTGCTTGCTGGGACAAAGGAAGGGAAGAAGACCAGCTCAGCAGCAAGCATCTCCGTGCCCACGTTGGTGCTGCACAGCCCCTGGCAGGCAGCTGGCTCCCGAGCACGGCAATGCAGGCAGCTTCGCACCGGGCTGGATGGAGAGCTGCTGCCTTCCTCGGCTGCGCCTCACCCGGGGCTGCAGAGCCGCTGGTCATCACCCGGTGATGCAGGAGGCTGGGTGGTCCGGGACAGGGGAGCTGAGCTGGGGAAGAGGCGGTGTTTGGGAGAGGGAGGCATCACCCCGCTGCGCTGAGAGTGGGGGCAGAAGCTGCTGCATCATTGTTTGGTCAAATCAATTCTTCCTTGCCAAGAAAAAAACAAAGAATTAATCCTCAGGTAACTGCATCGATGGCTGAAAAAAAGACATTGGCAGGATTGCAGCCGCGGGAGGAGAGACATCGTCCTACCGGTGATTTATCACCCTGAGGGTGGCTCCAAGGCTTTGCCTGGATGTTCAGTGTGGCTTTTCTCATTCACCCATTTTATTTTGTCTTTCCCTGTGGCAGACCTCAGAGAGGTTTCTCTCCTTTCCTTGCCCTTAGGGGTCAGTGTCAAACACTGCTTGGGCCACCAAAAATAGTTGCTCCACACCAGCTCCTCGTGTGCATTGGAGGCATCATGCTCAAGGGCTCCAGAGCACCACGCAGAGACCCTGCTGAAGCAGGTCGGTCAGGAGCAATGGCGCAAGGGCCACGCACGCCAGGGCCCTTCTCCCTGCTGACCCTCAAAGCCCACCTCCCACCTCTCAGTACGCATTGTGCAGGGTGGACCCAAGCTGGGAGAAATGACCCCTTTCTGCCTGCCTGGCACCCACACTGGATCATCTTTCCTGGATGAAAAAATCTGGACAGATGGAAACGAACCCTTCTTCTCCATGGCACAGCAATGGGGTTTTAGTCCAAAGTGACCTCCCTCTAGGTCCCTGCCTGGTCTCTGCGGTTCCTAGCGATGTTGTGAGTAACTCCAGGTCAGGTAGGTTGATTGGAACTATTTTGGTAATTGGGCTGGTGGTTTCTCTGCAGAACTAAAAGTTCTCTGTGGTTCTTTGTTTTCACTTCTGCTTTTAATTACTGTTGTTGTTATTTTGCTTGAGATCCTGTAGCTTTTTATGCAAATGGAATCTTAGGAATTCATCTGACTCCACTTTGTTTTTTGTTTTGTCATTTTTCAATAAAATGGGAGAGATAAAAGCCCAGCACCGCATAAAAAATTCAGCAAAGCTCATTGATTGGAATAACTGGGATGCAGAGCAGAGTGCTCGCAATGGGTGTCGTGCTCTGACCTATAAACCATAACCTTTTGTTCACCGGATTAGACAGCAGGCATGGGAAAAACTCATTTGAAGTCTGAACTCATAGACTGCAAAATAATTAAGACCCTTCTTCAAACACTGCATAATACATTTTTCTATCAGCTGCTGCTGCAGGACACAGGAAAACAGCATTCATCTCTAGACAAAAGGTATGGCACTTTGTACCAGCTCAGTCCAGTCAACACCGGAGCATCTAACACAGACCCGCAGAAACAGGGACACCTCTGGCGCAACGAGCAGAGCAGGTCTTTCACCCTTGGTGCAGGGCTCCACAGCCTCCATGCAGGATAAAACCAAAGCACTCAAACTGGAGCTCTGCCCTGGTGCTGCCCCAGTGCCACAGGGCCAGCACTGCTGGCAGGAGCTGCCATCTCCCCGACCTCTCGCCAAACCTCTGCTCCAAAAGTGCCTGGATGGTCCAGGTCCAGACCCTTCCTGAAAGGGCCTGCCTGGCTCCAGGGTGGGTCAGGGTGGTCGGTGGAGGAGGGAAGAGAGCGACGGATGCCAGGAGGAGTGGAGAGGAAGGGTGAAGCAACACTTCTGGAGGGAAGATGCAAAGAGAAGGCAGTCTGGGCAGAGGTGCTGATGGCGTATGGATGTATGTGCCATCTCAGAGAGGAGGCGCTGGCAGAACAGCCCGTTCCCATGGCCAGTTCTAGGCAGACCTGTACTCAACCTGCAGCCATGGTCATGCCAGCCAACGAGGTGCTAGGGTCTGCTAGGAACAAGTCAGTGACGGAGACAGAAGATGCTGTCAGGCCACTCATCCGGAGTGGTACAGCAGCTAGGCTGCCCGCTGCTGAAAGAGGATGGTGAAAGCTGCGGGAGGCAGGGCAGGGGCAAGCAAGGAAGCGGCATGGTGAACTTTTACCCTATGAGGAGACAGGACTTTTCAGAGATGAATAAGCAGACATGTAAGACCACTATGTAAAATAATGAACATTGCAGCGGGGTGTGAAGCAGCACATGCGTCTATCTCAGGCACATCCAGAGCTAGGAGAAGGCTTAGTAACGACAGCCCTGAAGCCTGGGGAGAAACGTGATGGTCCTGCACAAGCTCTTGAGACCCACCGCAGTCCTGGGATGAGCCCTTGCTGCTCCTGCCTCCTGCAGCATTACTCACGTGCCCCAATAGCCCCAGGGAAGCCAGACCCCCCCCAACAATGGTGAGGTGCTGATGAGATTCAGGGTTGTGAATCTCATGCTTCTACGCATGAGCCTTAAACCCACCCTTCTCCCCAAACTCCTCCATGCTCTGGCAAATTGCAGCAGGGAAAGCTCCCGCCAGCTGCCCCGCTGGAGCTTGGAGAGGAGGACATGGCCGGAGCCCTGCTGTGCTGGTGTGAGATACTGAGAAACTGCCCCGGGACGGAGCTGCTGCTCCCCTGAGCTGCCGGGAAAGATGGCAGCCAGGGTTGCAACATCTGGGCAGATGTTGCCAGCCAGATTTCATAGGCTGAGGGGGAAACACCCCCCTGGCAGCCGGGCAGGAGGAGAGGTGTACAGGGAGGGCAGGGGAAGGACAAATGCCGCGATGAAGAGGTCCTGTGCTAGGCCAGCCTGACCAAAAATGATTTCCAAAGGAGAAGAAGAGGGAGAGAAAAGCCTATTTATAGACGAAGTGCAGAAAAATCCTTTATCCCAAGAGAGCTTTAAAAACACACCTTGAAACACAAAAGAGGGGCACATAAAAATGCAACAGATGCCAAAAAACTGGCGTCAGCAGAGAAGGGGTGTCCACAGCCAGCTCTGGTGGGTCAGGGGCACCCGACCGCTTACCTGCAAGCTCATCGTCCTCCTCCTGGCTCCCCTCCTCTTGGAGCAGACACAAACCCCAAGCAGGTATCTGGCCGAAGCAGCCTGCCAAGCAAAGCCTGCTGGCTGGTTGACTGAGCCGGGCTGGTGGCAGGCTGACAGTGCTGGAAGTGAGAAAGTCCAAGGGAGTTTTCAACCTGTTTGCTCAACCCAGTCTGTGTTTAACCAAACGCCGGCCCTTCACCGCAGAACTAACCCCAGGATCGATTTGAAGATAGTAAACGGGGGCTGACGGGGATTGGGTTCCCTCACTGCTCCTTTTCCTCCTTAGATGTTAAAAAAGGGGTCATAGTTCCCAAACATGTGAGGGAAAAAAAATAACAAGGTGTTTAAGAACACAGAAAAGCCATTTTTGCAACTGTTTTATAAGCTTCTTCCATAAATTATACCTCTAGCAATTTTCATATACAACCTTCTAAATGCGTAACAATTATTTGTTCATTGTGCTTCTGAGCTGTGTCACATTGCAGATAGAAGGGATCACATTCCCATCCTAGTGAAGGTAGTGATATTTGTGAAACACTGTGTGGCAACATTACACAGCATTTTGGGGCCAAAAGTAGGGGAGGATTTTGTATTCCTGTGATTAGAGCTAGTGAGGGGAACTTATAAATTCTGAAATATTAATATTTTTCAAGAAAGCTGTTGCTGAGGAAGGAGTGGCAGCAAGAATTTAGCTACAGAATACTAATGAAAGTAGCTCTGCATTTCCAGAAGTTGCAGAAAAAAAAATCAATTTATTTTATTTGATTTCTTTTACTTTGAATTCTCACCTCTCCTCACAAAAAAAGGCAATATTTTTTTCCCTTTCCATGACCTGGTCTACTATAAGTCCTGCCAGGAGGAAATATCTAGGAGGCACACACTGAAATTCGAATATGACCCTGGAGTTAATGTCTCCTCCTCTCCTAGAGCACCCTGGAAGCCTTCCCTCCCCAAAGCAGTTACCAGCTCATGTGGCCCCCACAGTGGCCAGCGAGAGCTTGGGCTGCAGGAGGGACACGCATTAATACTTTTGTGTTCTCTAAAAACTGGCACCTCCTCACATGACCCTGAGTAATACCTTAGAGCCACCGAGAGCTGCCACTTCTTAAGGTCTGGCAAAATATGCTGGCTGCTACAAGGGAGATGATGGGGTGTATGAAGAGAAAGTGGTTATGGATGGGGTAGAGGGAGAGCTAGTTTTGCTTGGCTGTCCCCTCTGGTCTTACAGTCACAGGATCATAAGGTAATTCAGGTCAGAAAGGACTTCAGAAGGTCACTAGTCCAACCTCCAGCTCAAAGCAAGGTCACTTCTGAGATCAGACCAGGCTGCTCAGGACTTTATCTAGTCTTCTCTTGAAGACTTCCAAGGATGGAGACTGCACAGCCTCACTGGGCAGCTTGTTCCACTGCTCGATTGCCCTCATGGTCAAAAAGATTTTCCCTATATGCAACTTGAATTTCCCTTGTTTCAGCTGATGGCAGTTGTCTCTCACCCTCCCACCATGCACCGCTGTGAAGAGCCAGGTTCTATCTTCTTGGCAACCTCTCCAGAGGTATTGGAAGCTGCTGTCTAGCTCCCTCAAAGCTGCCTCTTCTCCAGGCCAAACAAGCCTGGTCCCTTGCAGGATGTGGGCTCCAGCCCCTAACCAGCGTGCCTGGTCACTGCTGAACCTGCTGCAGTTGGTCACTCTTTCCTGTGTTGGGAGCCCCAGAACTGGACACTGGATCTCCTCTTCACCTGTAACACTTGTTCCGCTAGAGCAGGAGCACCACAGCCCAGACAGGCCATGACACCTCTCCTGCTTCTTCTTTGTTTCTTCATTTGGCTACACAGCTAAGGTGTTTTGAGCCAGTTCTGTCATCATCTTTGCATACTGTTTCACACACGACGAACACTGAGCAAACAGCAACAAAGCAAGCACAAATACATCCCTGGAGATCCCTGGAAATGGAGACAGAGAGCCGGAGTTGAAGATTTGTCTGGAAAGTAGCAAGACTTACTCATTGGTGGCACTGGCTGGAGCTGGTGCCCCACAACCAACAAGCAAGAGCGCTGTGGAGAGATGACCTAAGAAAGCACGTGTCCCATCCTTTCTTAAACTCAACCGGGACTTTCTGCCTGCTTGTGAGCCACCTTGACCCACTGCCTCCAACCTCCCCAGCTTAGGGACAGTTCAGGGGCTGAGCTGGGCTCCTCTGGTTTCATGACACTAATGGTTTTATCACATAGTCACCAGGAACAGACTCAGCTAACCTGGCTGTACAATATTAGGCAATGTTTTCTCTAAAACAGATCAAAACTTAGCCCCATTACATTGTGGGTGGGCTGAGAATGAGTACAACTGGGAACTTCCAGCATTTTATTACAGCAGTACCTGAAAGTCTTGAACCGTAGACTTGGACTCTGTTGTATTAGGCTCTAGAAGAATATGGACTGAGTAATCTCCAAGTTCTAAGTCTTCTTTAGGTCTCCGTTACTGCTTGCCATATTCCTGTTTGCCCAGAAAGGCGCTCTCCATACCCTGGCCTCTTCCAGCTTCGCCATAAATACTGCACCAGCAATGGGGAGTTCTCCAGCTCGAGGCAGAGACTGTGAATATGTTCATTCACCCTGAGTGTTCATTCATCATTGCCAAAGAAATAAAGTACCCAGCACCTGTCACCTACCCTTGAGACTCCTTTCCTACCAGACAATATTTAAGAGTAAAGAGTTCATCTCACTTATTTTCTGACAGTGAAGGATTATAAGTGTGACTACAGTTTTGGAAATAGAAGTTGCAAAGTTTCAGGGGTTTCCAAGATCCCCTTCCCCTGAGCCATGCAGCAGGAGAGATAACATCACATTTCAGCTTACATTCCCCTTTGAGAACCTACATTTCCCCTTGCTCACACCTCTTTACAGGCCCTGCTCTCTTGTTTTCTTCTGTGGGACAGGTAAAAATAAAGGTGTTGCTTTTTAATTATGTGTAGACCTACTTCCTGCTTGCTCTTGTTTCCTAAGAAAGGACAAAGTAGTATCACTTTACTCACTTGACAGCCATGTAAATGTTTTAAAGCTTATTAGGTTGCCTAACCTTGCTTTTCCCTTCCATACAGGGAGAAACATTTAATGAGACACTGACCTCCAAATTATATGAAATACAGAAAAGAAGATTTCCTAACACTTCTGTGGTGTTTCTGATCTAGCCCGTCCCATTTAAGAGGGAAATCATAAATCCATGCTGACTACTCCCTACCATCTTCATGCCCTTCACGCATCTGGAAATGGTTTCCGGGATTAGTTGCCTTGAACTGATGGAGCATCCCTTGGAGGGACGGAGCACCCCTTCTCGGGGATGAAGGTGAGGATGACTGGCCTGTAGTTCTCTGGACTTTCCTTTTTGCCCTTAAATGTGAATATTGAGTGGTGGTCAAACACTGGAATAGGTTGCCCAAGAGGTTGTGCATTTTCCAGCTGTGAAGATACTCAAAACGCAACTGGACATGGTCCTGGACAACCTGCTCCAGCTGACCCTGCTTGAGCTGGGAGGTTGGACTAGGTGATCTCCAGAGGTCACTTCCAACCTCAGTGATTCTGTGATTTACTTAAACAACCCCTTTAGTTAGTTGCAGCAGCTCTTAAATATAGATCTTATGAAACATTAAGTATAGATGTACTTCATTAATATTTTAGCAACTGTCTTTGTTATCACATAAACATGATTCATAAACACAATGAAGTGGGGAAGAACAAGCACTAAAAGTGTTCAGTGTCTTCTCAGCTATCTTTCTGGATTTGTGACACCTGTCCAGGGCATGGCTTCATGTGGCCTTTACCCCAGAGAGATTTCAGCTGAAATACGTAACAAGATCTAAAAGAGATATGTAAAAAAGCATAAGACATCAATGCAACAGCCACCACATGATGCATATGCAACTGTATGGTACCTGCATACCAGCAGCTTATCAGACGTGAACTGTTCTCACAGGCATCACGATGGAGCTCATCTAAGCAAGAGAGGCAGAATGAGAGAAAGTACCAAGGGGCTTGCTTGAAAATTTAACAGCTTGAAAACAGCATCTAGTGTTTGACATCTCAGCGGTGAATGAAAGATGAGAACGGAAGAAGCCTTTCAAACAGAAGATGAGGCAGCTTATATTTGATGCAATAGACAAAGGGGACTCAAGTCTTCACAGCACTTGCATTAAAAGGCCTTTCGCTTCCTGACAAACCATGTAAAAGTTCAGGTGGTGGGCCACCACATGGGTGAATGCCCTGGGTTCCTGAGAGACAAGGGGCAATAGAACCTTTGCTTTCCTATGCTCTCCATTAGCATTTTCCTATGCCATGCGTATTTCATGCCACGTGGCAGAGGCAAGGCTGTCTATTCTTGTGTCCCTTTACCTAGTACTTGACTATCAGGATACAGCTTTCCAGAGCAGGGCCTACATCTTCATCAATTTCTACTCTGTGCTTAGCACAGTGCTTCCCAGCGTGGGCTGTAGTGTGCCAGTGCTGCCACGATGAGTACACTTACTGGATCACCACCACTTCTCATTGTGAGCGGTTGTCCAATCCCAAAAGTAAAGCTCTTCTGCTGTGTGTGTTGATCTGAACATGTCCGTAAGGCTGGGAAAAGGGGACCAGCAGAACAGAACGAGCTGGCCGCACTTTGACACAGCAGCACTGAGGGGTTTTGTCACTGGTGAAGGCAACAAGCCCCGCCAGAGAGCTGGTGTGACGTCTTCAGCTGGATGTTGCAGAGTAGTCCACAACAGATGTCACCCCAGAGTGAATGATTCGAAACATCTCGGAATTTTACCCTGGGAAGCTGCCAGATTTGGCATGCATGCGCTACGTATCCAAGAAGCAACTGCAACAGATCCTTTCTGATGTTGTCATGGACCTGCTGTTGCAGTGGCTCGCTACTTCTCACAGTGATGTATCTTGTTTGTAAACGGACCAACCTCTTCTCCTGCCTATCTTTGTCCAGCTAAAATGCATTCACTGATGTACATATTATTAACATACTTATTTACTCCTGTCTCTATGATCTCAGTTTCCCCAGATGGCATTTCTTCTCTGTTTTTGACCCTTTACACACTGCCAAACAGGACAGGAGCTCTCTAGTACCAGGGATTTAGTATCTTTTTTTAACATTTCATCATAATGTAAGACAATAAAGCAATAATATTTATATTTTTTTATCACTGCCAACAGATTTGCAGCAAAAAAAGGCTCTTTTTAATAACATGTACTTCTTTGTAGAGTGGCTCTTATTAAATATGTCCTTGCCATTTTTCTGGGACCATTCAGCAGCAGATGCCAGACAGGTTAATCATTATCATTTATTTGTGCAGGAAAGGTCATAAAAGTTGTCTGCAGTGGAAAGCACACACTCCTTGTCACCAAAAAGCAGATGCTGCGTGAAAAGAGGCTGGAGAAGCCACCTGCTCACCTTGATGTGATGCTTCTGTTTTCAGGCTAGGAGAACCACTCCCAAGAATCAGGAGATAATTCAGTCACCTTGCCCCGTTCTGTCCTTCCCCACTCTGCTGCAACAACTAAGGAGGGTGTTAATTTTGGACAGTCACTGAATTTTGTGATCTGACTTTTTATTCACCAAGA
>Ga0065711_1029366_pt1 | contig 36507 bp, 21 predicted proteins | sample Hoacrofraction12_FD_59098 | JGI IMG/M metagenome (GOLD analysis project Ga0065711, IMG submission 59098) | Hoatzin crop microbial communities from Cojedes, Venezuela - Epithelial fraction 12 v2 (version 2) | ecosystem: Host-associated > Birds > Digestive system > Esophagus > Crop | place... | reverse complement strand
AACAAAAAAAAAAAAAAAAAAAAGAAAAAAACCCAAGGTCTGCAGAACATATTTCAGTTCCCCCAAGCTGACCTCCAGAAATAAAAATAATGCTAGCACAGCTGCTTTTCCACTGTTCAAGTGTGTACCAGGTCTGAGCACTACAGACGAACCACAGCAAAATGACGTTTTGCTTCAGTGTACAATTCCTCATAAAGCAAAAGAAATATGATCATTTAAAAATAAAAGCATTCTGAGAAATAATGACAATTAGAATATCCTTGTAAAGGAAGTACTGGGTTTTCATAATCTCCAACTCCTTATACCATGGTTGTCTTAATAAACTATGAAGCCTACCTTGCACCAAGTTTCAATTATATTTTTAAGTCATGAGCTGCAAATGCACTAAGGTCCGCATGCCCAAATTCCATTCAAACAAATGAAAGGAACAGCAGCACGTGTGCTCCAATGTTCTGTGCCCACTGTGTTCTAGCTTGTCTCGTACAATTCAAGGACCACAGAACAGCCATATGCTGTTCTTTAATAGGCACTGGATCTTGATTTGCAGCTCCTCTCCGAAGTTGGAGCAGTATGAAGCATCACAAGTCAAGACAGAAATGTAGGAATCTAATCCAACTGGTAGAAAACTTTGCAGTAGTTTCTATGCGTAAATATGCATTACCTCATTGCAATGCTTTTGTCAGGCTCTCTTACAAACCTGTGGTGTGTGTATACACTTAGGCTCCTTTCATCAGTGTTATCACTTACAGTATTTGTTGAATGTCGACAAAAGCCTAGCACAAAGCTTGAAGACTTTCGAGTAGTATTTCAAAGTGGCTGGATAACACAACAGCTAATGAAAAGGTACCAAATGCAGCAGTCCCACTAACTCTAAATATCAATTGCCAACAGAAGAAAGCCCATAATGATGTCTGGTTCCAGACTGCTCTGCAGCTCAGCCTGAAATTGTCCAGACTGCACAGACAAGGTTGAAGGTTCCCAATTTCAGTGGACTCTGAATGACCATTTGACAACTCCATTACCGTTGTTGTTAAGGCCACGCTCATCTTTCTACATTGCTTATTCCTCTGCCAATTGGTTTGCATGTAGGAAAAAAATATAATTTTTCCTGCTGAGTATGAGTCCAAGTTGTGCCGAACATAGCAGGCATAGCCAATGGGGACCTTGCTGTTTGCTTTTGGGGAACAGTTCCAACCCCAGCTCATGGCCTGACAAGAGCTTCAGGAACATGCTTCACAAGACCCCTTGCTAAAGGTAAGAAAACAGCTGAGCAGACTAACGGGTGGTAATCCTGTAAACCCTGGCCTTCAGTTGTTTGTGCTTTGGAGAACCTGAGGTATGTCTGCAGCACCTAGTACAAGAGTCAATAGTATCCCATTTTTGCCTGATATTCGTCATCCCCAGATTTTTGTCAGTACAAGCAGATGCAGTTTTTTCAAAGATACCTGCTTCTTAACAACATCCATGAAATGCTGGTCTGAGTAACAGATCAGACAGGGAAAGCATACCAAGGCATTGCCAAACAATTCAACCAAGCAACTTCAAAATGCATCCTCCTCTACATTTTTATTTAACCACTGCTGAAATTGGAGGGAAGATAATGGCAAAACAGCTGTTGGAAGACTGCAAGTATTGAAGCATGACAAGTTTCAGATCACTAAACTTCATATTAGCACCATTCGCCTTCACACACACATGAACTGCAGATCAGTTTAAACCTTCATCTTTTCAAACAAGTCAGAATGATTTCCCATAAGGCCAATTTTCAGTTTGAAATACACCGCTAATCTAAGAGTTTGCATGGCTACCTGCGCGCAACAGCAAACGACACACTTATCGCTATTTCAGAAGATTTACTGTTTCTTTGCTCACACACTGACATGTGACAAGCTTATCAATTGATCAGCGTTAACAGTGTAAATATTTTTCTCTTTTCTTCTTTTGCCTTCAGTGTAACACGATAGAAAACTTTTTCTTATTCGCAGTAACACCAAAAAGCAAACAGTAACTCTTGAATAACAAGATAAAATTGGATTTCAGTTAACAAACTAGTGAATTTCTGGCTTGATTTTGAAGATCAAATTACATTAGGCAGCTGCTGACATTTTTGTCGTACACAGTGAAATCTGGCTAATAAAAAGAAAAGAGTGGCTTAGCTTTGCATACACTACTTGGATGCTCAGACTCTAATCAAAACCTTTTTACAATAAGGCATGAATGCCCATTTAGCAAGGGACTAAATATTTCATCATGGTTGTCTGCATTTTACATTGGCTTCAAATACAGAGCCCTTCAAAAATATTTTCTGAAAAAATATTAAAGCTATTAACATTATTTTGGGTCTGTTGCTGCTTTGGAAATAAATCATGTGACCAGAGCTGACATTAGAAGTGAAACGGCTGCTTTTGTTATATTGATAATGTTCCACATTACATCATGGATCACTGTGAAAAGCACTTTGATAAAAAGTAGCTCTTAACAGCTAGGCAGGCAATCCTTCATATGAGATTTATTTAATCAACTCCCCTTGTATTTACATCCAGCCTACCTAACCATTAATAGTAATGGATCAGCAAGGAAAGACAAGATAATCTAAGTCCAATTCTTAGCTCTGCCAGGATCCCTGTACAAAGCTGAGGGAAGGATCACCCAACTGGTAGATCTCCAAAGTTATTCAGCTGCCCAAGGACAAGTGCTTTAATAGAACTGTCAAAAGCACTTTTCAGTGGTTTCAGAAATCCCTGCAAATGAGGATCTTCACTCCTTAGGCAGTTAGATTCCCCTGGAAAACTCAGAACTTTACAAATCTATACAACCAGGAGAAAAACACTCCTCATTCCTTTTGACTTTCTTCTGTTTGTACCGCTCTTACAACAACAACCTGCTAGTCCCTGCAGTGATCTTTAGGTGATGCTGGAAAAGTAATCCAACTGCAGCCTTCTCATGGCAACAGCCAGAGCTTGGATGCTTTGACTCTAATCACAACACCAGCACCCATTTATGCAAGGCAGTAAACAGTGTAATATTTGTTCAGGTCTCTGTGCTCCCTCAAGCATAGCCATCCAGCTGGGAGGCTTAAAGTGCACTGCAGAATGAGGGTTCCCTGGTCATGACCAGAGATGGTAAGCCTTGACTTTATCTACTGGCAAATTCCACAGTTTCCCTCACTGGGTTTCAGAGTGAAAAAATGGATTGATCTTTCTTTGTCTCTGCTTTGTGGTAAGTCCAGGGCAAGGAAACAAGGCACTGAAATTCATCTAACTGTCCAAGATCCCAGACAGTAACATGACAAGGAGTTACTCAGGAGAAATGGTCTTTATTTCAACTTCTGTCCTAGCCCACAGCATCCTCCAAGTTGTGTCATTTTTTAACTGATCTGACCGACCAGTCAAAAGGGAAACACTCTGAAATGACCCATCTGCTACTCATGCCTTTGGACAGAAAAATCAGTTACTTCTACCAAGATACATGTTAGTTTGGGTGGCTAGTAAGTACCAGGTCCCTGGTACCTGGCCTAAATTGACTAATACAGACCTCACTAATACATTCTCTGACCCTGAGAATTAACAAACTGCAATGCTGTGCTCAGAGACAGAATCACGTGTACAGCATTGGCAAATAAATCATGAAACAATTCAGAAAATGTTTATCTGTATTCCATTTGGCTATTGCTGGCTTCGTTATCTTGTCAATAGCCTTTCCATCTGAAATTATATGTCTCAAGGCCCCGGGTTTGCATGTCAAGGCCCATTTGAAGGGCTGAACATGCAGCTCTTTCTGTGCATCTGACATCCCAAATCTTTGAAGTGTTACCATTATTTTTTGTAGACAACTCTGATAAGGAAAACTGGACTAGAGTGGATTATTGTCTGTACTGTTTGTTGCACTATAGATGGGTATTTCAATAAAGATTTAGTTAAATGCAAAGCACTAAGCAAACATCTGGGCAGAGAATCTGCTCTACAATAAACAGAAGAACTTGGAGCATGAGCAAAAGAGGCGAGTGACGGTTCATTGCTCAGCATAAGGAAATGAGCTCAGGAGGGTTCTGAGCTTAATTAAATCAATAGACTAAATATTTCACTTGCTTACCAACAACTCAGTATAGAATTTGACTAGGTCTTTTTCTGCTCTCTTACATAGCACTCTAGCTACCAAAGTCAGTGAAACATATTAGTCTGACTGTAGTATATTTCAAAATTATGCCCAGTATCTTTATTTTCAGGTGTTTATCTGCAGTTGGACGACTGTCAAGAATCAAATTAGCCTTTGATTCTAGCAGATCCATATGCCCTCATACCCTGCCAGCAACATTCTCGGGGGCATGGTATACTTTTGACTACTGTCCTTTTAAAAAAGGTTTCCTTCACACCTCCGGATGATGTAAATGAGTGGAAGTCAGGATAGAGCTGTGCAGAACCTATATTCTGTTCTGACACAAGGAAGGTGTTGCAGATTGGCAAACAAAATGATAACTTTGTATTTTTCCACCTGGATAGAAACAAAATCAAGGGGAGATCTGAAGGCATATGGGAAGCAACATGAAAGGCTGACTAGTAATCCCTGCTGCTTTGATTATCCTAACAACAACAACAAACTTCCAAGTGCCAAATACAAGTTGGATCTATTGGCCACATAGCAGTGATGGCTACTAAAAATTATCTGTTTCAGGACAAGAGAACCCCTATTACAAAGGGGAAGCTGAGATAGACAGAAAGTGTCTTAATTGTAAGTCTCACCCGCACGTCCTAATTCCTCTCAGCCCGTAATACTCTTTCCATTTTAGTAATGCAAGCTTTCCATTTAATTGCTTATGTGGTCATTTGTAGACCCTGACACCTGCTTTGTAAAGCATGGATGGGTTCAACTTTCATGCTATCCATCTTTCCCAGTGGGGTTTTTACCAAAAATAAAACTCACAAGGTGCAGCATATTGCAGTTTCACCTCTCAGTCTCATTATCTGATACTTTCAGAAAGGCTGTATAGAGCCCCACATCTGTTGTGGGCACAAAAGGCCTACTGCACTTAAAAAGCATTTGGGAAGAGGTTTTCAAAGGTGCAAAATTAACATATTTCAGTTGCACTGGTCAGTGGAACAGCTAAATAGCTGAATGTCTGCCTTATGCGCAGAAGTCCTGTTGGACTGCAACAGGAGCAGTGTCCAAAGCATTTGACCCAGCCAAAAGCCCCACCTAAATATAAAAATCCTGCAGAATTTCAACCTGCTTGCATACCCTCTCATAACAGAAACCATTTGGATGAAAGGTATGTTCATTTTGTTTTCAAAATTCAACACGAGGTAACTATCTGCAAAAATACACATAAGAGGAAAATAGCTGGTGCTGCCCATTAGAAATTTCCCATCCCTGAAGTGTTGCCGGGCTACAGAGTGGGCCTGCTCCCATTCAGTGGAATTCTGCCAAAAGCTGGGAAGTCCCGACCAGTCACTTCACTTCTGCCGTGGGAGGGGATGCTTTCAGGCTGAGGCTCTCTGGGGTTTTGCCGAGCGGAAGCTCTGGGCCCCACTCCTGCAAAGAAGTGCACTGTGCCGTGACCCTGAAGGAACGATTTCCAGTGTGCAGGGCCAGCCATGCGAGACTCCCTGGAGGACAAGAGTCTCTGACCATAGTAGCTGAGGGCAAGGTCTGTTAGTTTGCCTTCTGTTCCTGCAGAGCTTTCTATAGAAGTGTCCCCTGAAGTAGCGGGAAACTGCCGTTCAGAAGGTGCCCATGAGAAATGCCCTCTCACAAGGTCACATCTATTTAAATGAGTTATTTTGTCACTCATGGGCTTTCAAGTTGGAGAGTTTTTTGTTCTTTGGTGTTTTTTGGTTGTTGTTGGGTTTTCTTTTTATAGCTGGGGAAAATGTATGGAAATGATACCATTCCTTTTGAAATTTCCTATTTTGATAAAAAATTATTTTAATCCAAGTTAAGCTGTCCTGATGGAAGTGGTTACCAAAACTTCTACATAATTCCCTTTCACACAGATACAGACAGAACAAAAATTTCTGCCTCTGCCTTTGCTTTTGAGCTGGCACTGTGCTTGACCAGAATTGCAAATGCAGCTCCAGCTGGGGAACCAACTCTGTACCAGTAAGGCAGGAATGTCCCAGCGTCTAGTGTGCCCTTTGCCTCCTCCAGCAATGTAATGGTACATAACCTACTCATATGCCCATATTTCCTAGTCATCCTGCTGTTTGATCATGCAAAGTTGGACTTAATTGTCTTGTTTTCTAACCCAGTCTTCTCCAGAAACCAGGTCCATACTATGAAATTGGTACAGAAGCCTTAGGAAATTAAATGCCTGACTCCAGTTGACTTTCACTGGCACTTCAGTTCGTGCCTCCCTTTGTCTTCCTTCTGGCTCCATTACTGCAGCATTCCTGCTGTCTCTGACAGATCCCAAACAGGATAAAGGTCTCTTTTACATGTGTCCCAATACATGGTCGCGTGCCTCTCTAGTCTGGTTACTCCATAATACGGCAGCTTAGACCACAAGGAAGTAATTTACCTGCAGGGTGAGAAATGTCAAACCCTGACATCCGTTCCTGGGAGTGCATGGCTAGGTGTCAGCCTAGGTCTCATTTACCTGGCTGTCTGGCAGCGCAGTACCACAGGTGTGCAAACCAAAACAGTTGATCTTGCCAGCATGAGAGTCATCTGTTTCTACACTGAATATGGGATGCTTTGTCCCATACTTGGGGAAAAGCTTCACCCGCCCTCAGAAGCTCCCCACAGACTTATTGTCCATCTATGCAGGACAGATACCTGTACTGACCTTAGCAATCTATCTACAGTCGCACAGGGGGTCTGCAATAGCGCAGGCAATTGCACCCAAGCTGCCTGCATCCCAGTCATTAGAATACTCTTGCCATTTACCTTCAAAGTCAAAGCACATGATTCATTACTGTAATGGTATAGAAATGAAGTAGCATTAATAAGACAACAGTTCCATGTTGGAAAAAAGAACCCTAACCATGCAATGACATAGCAGATAAAGACAGCAAATTGCAACAGCGAGCACATACTCAGCCAGGCAGCCACCTACAGAAATTTCCTCTCAGCCCCTTCTGTGTCTTAGCAAACACAACGCCAGTCTGCTCTAGCAACCAGCCCAGGAGTCAGAGAGAAGTCTGGCCACTCCACTTGCCACTTCATCTGATGGGTGTGAAAAGGACTTCCTCAGCAACAGAAGTCAAGTCAAGGCACTTACTATGTCCGATGCAAGCTTTCAAAACAGCCAAGAAGCATTGCTATAGCAGGAGATTCAAGTCTTGATAAGCTCGTGGGGCATGGAGGGACAGGCAGGTTGTTGGCCAGAAGTTGTCTTGTCTAGAAACTATCAAGAGGGAATGGCTGACATCAAGATATAGGCTTTGATCTCTTCTCATTTGTGATACCTGCTTATCTTTGAAAGCACTGCATGTGTCGAAGAAAAAAATGCACAGGAAAAATATCAATTCAGTTAACAATTTTCTTCTACCTAAAACATCAGGTTGTTAGTATTGCTCTGTCACTGCAGAAAGAAAACCCGAAACAAACTACAAATAGACTTCCGAGATGGAAGATTAGATTCAAGATTTGAATCTAATAATCTTGCAACATGCTCCACATCGTATACCTACTGATTCTGAAAACAGCACAAGATAAATAGGGAAACAAGGTGTGTTGCCATAGTGTTCCCTCTTGCTGCTAAACACCTGTCAGATAAATTGAAACACAATTGAAAAAGCAGTCAGAGCTTCTTGTTATAGGACGTTACAGACTACAGTATAATTTCAGATATGCATTTGAGCTTCCGAAGTGTTCAACTGAAAAAAAGCAGGGGAAATGTGTAAGGAGAAAACAGACTTAACTGCTAATAAGCTCAGAAAGGCATATGTGTAGTAAATCAACCTCTGAAAAACATACAAGCTATTATATAAAGAAGATTAATGTTAGTTCCATATCAGATATGTCACCGGCAAATGTTTAAGAAATCAGCTTCTTCCATTCAGGTATTCTTCCAGGTTAATGGAACAGCATGGTGAAATGCAAAGGATGGCAGCACAGTTGCAAAAATTAGCTGCTTCTACAGATCAATACAGTGAGAATTAAAAACTTGCAAGAAGCAAACACCTACCTGTATTTATGATCAGTAAACTATTCGACCAAAGGTGAGCCAAGAGGAATGAAATTGTCTTGAAAACAAGAAAACTGATTTCCTGTAAAGTCATAACTGTATTGCCCTCTACTGCTTTGTTTCTTATCTTTTTTATTAGTTGAAAAAAAGTACATATCAAAAAAGGCATAGAAATTAGATTTCTCACAGGTTTCACTTTTAAAAAGGAAAATTTTCTGGTATGTAACCACTGTAACCTTTGATATAATACCTGCATCCTGTTATTGTTTTTATGAATCATAGTCTTCCACTTGATTCATAGTGATGAATGCCAACAAAGCAGCAATGCCGCCCTGTGTTAATATCCCTGCTGGAAAATTAGCATCATGCCTTATCATTTGCCTCTCTTAAGCCATACATGTCTTCACGAGTATTGTCTCTCATGCTATGCTAATTCTTACTTATTCATTACGATCTTCAAGTTTTATTGCAGTTATGAAAAACAAATCAGTACTCACTTACATTTTTGCCAGTGCATATTCTGTGTCAGGATGAGTCTTTTTTCCCCTTTGATGAAGGTAGCTTGTCTTGTTAATACCTAACGTGTGTTTGACTCCTTTACGGGGATGTGATAACTGACTGTCAGGATGTTTCTTTCAGCTTTTTAAAAGCCCCATGTTCCCGCTGAACCCTGTGATGTCATCACATCCTCTAACCACAACCACTTCTATATTTTCCCTTGCTCTATATTGTTCTTCATGATGCTGAACAGTTCCTCCAAGAGCAGTGAACTCTGGAAGATATTATGCACAAAAAAGCACCCGATATCACCAAAATGTATTTGAGCAAACAATCAGACTTGGAACTTGCCACTCGTGGGGCTTTTACCACAGATTTGTAAAATTAGGTCAAAAGGTTGTACAGGAGAAAAAAAAAAAAAGGGTCTTTTACTACGATCTCAGCCTTCTGTGGCACTAAGGATGGTCTTGTTTCACAAAAGACAGCCTTCTGCTGCTTCACATGGCATAACTATTGGCTCCGTACACTTCATCTAAACTGAACCAGCACACATCCTATGTCTGCCTGGCCCTTTAAATACGCAACACTTTTAAAATACAAAACTTGTGTGTTTGCTCCTGCCTTATGAGAATCTCAACTCCCTGGGGCCACTAAATTTGAACTTATGAGGAAACACCTGTAAATACTTCAAGCCTCATTAAACAAGGACGTCCTTAATTTTAAAAAGAAACCTTTTTTTCTGTTTTGTTTCTATCAAAATACAACACTTCTGACTAAAGAAGAGATGGCCCTTCCAAAATAGCTTGCAAAGCCAAAGGAAGGCTGAGAGACACTTGCCATAGGAGTTCAAATAAGTTCTTAGCATTAATAACAGCACCATTATATCTTACCTATTCACACCATTGCATGAACATAACTTCTTAAACCTCTTAACATTCTCTCCTCTAAAAATCAGATCATTGTGATGAATTTTCACATGTAGCACTGACTTAGGAGCTTCATTTCCAGAGCAATATTTGTTGGAGGCTGCATAGGGAGTGTAGGATTCTGGCATTCCTACCTTCCTGTTCAGTTTTTAATCACTGAATTGCCATGGCACCAAAGTTTGACTTCAAATTTCTCTTCTCAAAAAAAGAACAAGGCAGGATCTGATGAGTTCTTTGGACAGGAATCTATTAAAAAAATCAAATCTTTTCAGGGATGCCAAACACCTCTCGGGAGCAGGTCCATTTTGTGAATCAGTTTGTAACATAATATTAGTGCTGCATATTTCATGGAAAAACTCAGATTAATCAAATGAAGATGAATGCTTAATTGTATTGCCTCTAGTTCAAAGATTTGTCCAAAAACCCCAGAGATGCAAACCCCAAAACAAGCAGAGTGGAATGAAATAAGCAATGTGTACCTCCATATTGCTGCCCTCCAAAATAGCACCCACATCCTCAGTTCTCAGGCACAAGGGCATTGTTTAGCCACGTTTTGCACACCTGCATTAATGCTTACTATCAGCGACACAGTATAATATCCTCTCTGTTGTTGAAATGCTTAGTAATAACAGCAAATCTGTCAGCTAATACTTCATAGGTGGACAAGTAAGCTGGAGTCTAACTCACAGCCCAGTATAGCCAGATGAAGTTAGGAAGCGTACTGAAACTGGCTTCAGTGGCATTTCAGTTACACCTAGGCAGAAAGAATTCGTGGACTCTCATATCTCCAATATGAAAGCAGTATCATATTTCTCCCTAAACTAATGGAACTTCATTTTAGAAACCTCTTAAATTTGTAGAATTAATATAAATGCTTGTAGCGCAACAGGGAATCTCTTCCTGACAAATTATGTTCTTTGAAAGCCAGGGCCCGATATTATTTTTAGATTTATTTAAAATCCACAGCACATGGCAATCTCAGGAAATACTGGGAGAAGTTCCCGGAGTTTGGCTTGAGTCAGTGCATAAGGCAATGTCAGAGAGTGTTTAGAACTGTACTCTGCTGTAGTTTTCTTCTGGAAATACCTGAATTCTGACTTCACAGAGCTACTGGAAAACAGCACGAGAAATCAAGTTTTTAGGCAGGTTTCTGCCAGGAATACGACCTTTCTTGTTAAATATGAGAACACACTTTGTACACATTTGTGCTCTGCAGAGTAGTAGAAGCACAGTCTAAGATTTGTACATATCAGGTCTTATGTACATGTGAAGACAAACTGCACAATACATGAAAGTAAATATACAAACTTGTATTAGAAGAATCTGTATATGTGTATCATCTCACCTTTAACTATACTTTAATTGTGCTTAGAAAAGCTGTGGATAACACTAAATCACTCAGGATTAAACTGTTTTTAAGGTCTTTATATCAATACTTTAAAAATATGAAACCAGACAGATAAAGTCTTGTAATAAACACCTAAAAGGAGGAAGTTTCAAAAAAGGGCATGTGTTCCACAGGTAAAACAGTTAGCACTATTTTGGTGACCGATAATCATCCATTTCCATATTTTACACACAGTTACCAGTTAAGCTTTTGACGTATTAACAAAGAATCACTCTCCAAAAAGTAATTTCACAGTTATACATTAGGATATAAAGGGGCATGTGTGTGTAGCTTGGTTACCCTGCACCATACCAAGCAAAACAAAAGGTCTGTCAAATATGAGCCTCTTCTTATTTCATGCCTTTTACAGAAAAATGCAATTTGGTTAAGCACCATTCTAGTAATGACGTCCAAAGGAAGAGACAAAAGCAGAGAGAAAGATGAAAAACATCACTTTGCAAGTATCATATTTGTCTCTCCCTTTGACAATTGTTCGCAAATCATCATTCAGGTTTATAGTTTCTAAATACGGCTAGAGCCCAGGTTATTGTTAGATCATCAAACAGCATCGACAGCAGGAAGGCGACTTGTGGTTAGCTGTACCTTTAAAAGACACTCAGAAAATTAACTGCAGCCTTTCCCACTAGATGACTAGATGCAAATCCAGATGCCTCTGGTCATGCCTTGACCCGTTCACCATAAAACCAAAGCAACAAGCTCTATGTCAGGCTGCATGTTCAAATCAATCAAACCTTGGTTTGGCAAGGAACATCTCTGCCCTGAGTCAGGATACAATTTCTCATGTTCTTGTTGGCTACGCTTTGGGTCATGTCCAAAGACCAAAAGATTCACAATCAGCATTATAATTTGGTCTGACCACCACACACGACTGTTCAAAGGACAACCTGAAATCAGCTGCAAAGCACAACAGAGCACCCCTGCACTGTATACAGTGCAGAAACTTCTATTTAGACCTGTAGTGAGATGCATTTCTCCTAAGCAGTGTTGGTGGCTCTGTACACACAAGAAACCAACCAAGGGTTGCGGCAGATCCCAGTGGACCCCTGCAGCTGATCTCGGCAAGGATGGTAAGAGTGGAATGTAAAGATGACTCAGACTGCATGTGCCTTATCTCCTCTTTCAGCCAAGATGATCCAAGTGTGGAAGAGAGATGCCCTGCATCAGTCTTTCCTTCATTAAAGGTATGTGCGATGTGTACCTTATCAGACAATGCCAGGTGGACAACCAATGCACCAGCCACAGCTTTCAGAAATCTGCAGCTCCTCTGCTAGTAAACCACTCACCACCAACCAGCAGGCAAGACTTTCATCTGAAGACTCAAAGAAGTTGCAGGGAAATCCATGCTTTCCTCTTTCACACAACAAAGCCTGTCTCCATCTCCAGTCTCACCTGTGGGCAGCAGTGGATTTACTGAAATCCACTGCAAAGGACAAAGAGCCACACAGCCTCTAAACAAACCTCCTCTTGCCACCCATTCCCCCCGCTACAGAAATGCAGACGAGCAGGAAAAGTGATTGAGAGAAGGCTGCTGTTTGGCAATCTTACAGCTAAGCTCACTGCAAACACCAATGGATATATACTATAAGCCTGACACTTCTGTTAAGGGGGAACTAAAACCAAGAACTGTGTCTACTCTGTCTGGTAGCAACTGTGCCTACTCAGTGCTGACAGCAACAAGGCCCTCCAAGAATTTTGAGTATACAAATGACATAAAATCATAGAGATATGTTTGAGAATCTGAACCTGAGCTTTATCTCAGTCCCTCATCTCTTTGATGTTGTCTTATTCCCAGGACAGCAGTTGAGATCATAAGTAATTTTCTTCCAAAAGTGGTTTATTGCTGTTGACAGATGTCCTGGGTGTCGTTTTTTGTTGTTGTGTGGGGTGTGGATTTTTTTCTTGTTTTTTTCCCCTTTTTTTTTTTTTAAACATTTCAATATTAGCACTTTAATACTGCCATACAACGTAAGAAGTATGAATATAAGTAGTTGTTTGATATTTCAGAAAGAAACTAAATTAATAAATGGATCTCTACCTTGTAGTTTTGAATGAGTGTTTAAAAGACAACCATGCCTAGAAGAGGTTCTCATACTTCTTTCCTCATCAATCGGGAGAGAATAGAGGAAATAAAAAATTGAGCCTCATTTGAGGCACCAAGATCTGACATCTGATTGAAGAAGATTTGCCATTTCAGACTACAAATTCTATAACCCATGTGTTTATTTTGTAGGATGATGTTACATGTGAAAAGGCAGGCTTAAAAAACCCTCAAAGCCAAAGCCCTTCCCCAAAGTCAAAGTCTCCGCTGGATGCAGAGATGAGCCATGGCTTGCCACAAACAGTGAGAAGATAGTCGATTTCTTTGAGAAGCATGAGGGACGTGACAGCTACTACGAACCAGGGCAGAGGACAATGGGAGTGAGCTGCACAGCGTGTCACAATGTGAATTTTGTGAATTTTCATGCTCTAGATACAGACCGTTTACCAGAGGAACAAGTCCTCAAACACTTCTAAAGGATGTTTGAAGCAAAAGTGTTACTTCAGTCAACAAGGTGATGGGCAGGAGAAGAAAAATAACAATTAAAAATTAAAAATAATCAAAAAAGAAGAAAATTTCCCATTTTCAGCAGAAGCTGAGGCTGGCGTAAAGGTTACCAGGAGTCCATGAGTCACCGTAGAAGGGTGTTCATAATAACCTGATCAGACAGATTTACCAGGCAGTGCAAGAGAGACTTTTAACAAAAGCTGTAATGAATCTCAAAGACTCTCTGGATAATGCCCAAATTTGCTATGTGCCCCACTGAACACGGCCTAAAAAAAGTGAAGGACACTTTTCCGATTTCACATGGGCTCAGGAAAGGGTCTGATGCAGGCAGAGAAGATAGCATCTCCTTCTGGGACAGCCTGTTCCGTCAGCTTTGTATGTTACAGACTCAGAGAAACACAGAGACATACTAATTTTGCAGCAACCCCTCATTAATAAACAGTCCTGTGGGGTCTTTGTGGGTTTGGGCGTTCTCTGGGTTTTATTCTGCTCTTGGGAATACTGGCTCTCTAAAGAGAGATAATCTGCAAGACAAGGCCAGGAACAGAGCTGAGGTAAGAGGTATACACATCTCATCATGCAACAGACCGAGGCAGCTGACAGGAGCTTCAGTGCTTTGCTCAAGGTCATATAAGCCGTCTGAAGTAGGGCTGGGAACAGAGGCCAAACTTTTGAGCATAGCCTTGTGTACAATACTGCTTGCTAATCCTGTGCTTCTTAAGGCATGTATGGCCTTTTTTTTTAAATACTGTAAGTAACATTGAAGCAAGCACGGTCCGATAAACTCAGTGATTTTCTTTTTTCTTCTTCTTTCTGTTTTTTAATTTTTATGTGAGCTTCACACCTCCCACTTTGCACTCTGAAACAAGTTCTGATTCATACCTCAGCTTTGACAAGGAACAAATGATGCAGCCTTCATATACGCTCAGCTCTACAGATCAAGTCCTCGGGCAGTGTAAATCAGCATAGCCCTCATGACCTCTCAGACAGTGAGGATCTGAACCTGGGACATTCCACATCCAGTCCAGGGTAACTGCACATATTTTTTCACACAAAGAAATGTCCCATACTGATCAGGCTCAACATTGGGCACAGAGGAAAGCATTAAATCCTTCAGAACTTCTACACACAGATGCCTAAATGTAGCTATTTCCCAGCGTCCTCAAGAAAGTTCTGAGCTCTACAGTAAAAAGAAAGTAAAAAAACCAAGCCCACTACAATTCTCACACTGAGACCATGTTGGCACTTAGAGAGACAAGAGTTTCCCATGAACTAGCACTTGTGCTTTCTAACACACATCTAGTTCTACAACAGACCTTTCCAGGATTTCTTTGTACTTTACACTTCATAGGAGACCATCTGGTCCACTCCTGAGCTCCAAGATGTGATTTGTTTACCCCCTCCCCCCCAAAAAAGGGCAATCCAAAACAATCCCACCACTACTTAAAGCTGAATATGCAAGCTGTTTGTAGTGGTCCACACACACCTACTCTCAGATCTACCCTGTCCTTGCTTCTCCCTTCCTGTTGCTCATACACATGCCATGTTCAGCACCGTCTGCTTGCAGCCTACCCATTCTCCTCAAACACTCAGGTGTTTGTCTGTCAGTGAGCAGCAGTCACACTTAGTTCAAGTTTCCGGTACTGAGTCAGGCAACAGGAACAACAGCACATAACACAGCCTGTGTCCATACTGCAGCTGAAAGTGAGATGTGAACTAATCTTGACTGAGCCAGCAAAAGAACCAAGAACAGTGATGATCCCACAAACCTAGGCTTCTGTGCTTGCTCGCAAAGCCAGCCTGGGACCACAGCCACACTAATGTGCACTGAAGTTCTTGTCACTGCAGCTTCTCTCTGCAGTTAGGTGTTCAAACTAGTTTGCGTATGCCCGTGCATCTTGCAAGCTTGCCTCTAACTACAATACTGACAGAGGATCTTGGGTGAGCTAGCACTGGGAGCAGTTGCACAGCCTCTCCCCTTTCACGTGTCGGAGAGTGGTTGCTAAAGCAGATGGTGTTAAGTGGGGAAAGGAGCAGGGCATCTTTATAACTTCCCCGCCTACAGTAACACCAGTCTGGCGACTTGCTAGCTTCCAGAGTTTGTGTTCCCCAGCACTGTGAAAAACACCCATCTGAACTATCTGTTGAGAAATTATACACAGAACCACCCTCAAAATAAACCTGAAATTGGCAGAAATCAAAAGCAGATCTCAAATGATTCATGAAGAGAAAACAGGATTAAGAATATCACTGAATGTTACACACCTGAATCGCATGACTAGCTCTGGAAGTTGGCAATATGAGGCAGCAAGAAAACTTGGGGTTTCATTAGTTGTCAAAGTGATGCAGCATAAAGGTGCATTCTGTGTTCCCACCAGAGTCTCCAACGGGATTTCTATTGCAGTGGTCCTGCATAGAGGCTAGTAACATGCTGTATTAAAGACTTCAGTCCCTCTGTGTTGAGTCTGCCGAAACAAAGTATTTCTTTAAGGAGTTCTTACCATCACATTTTTAATAGCCTCTCTTTCTCCTCACAGAAGCAAAACTAAAGAACAAGGAAGACTTTGTGTAATATTAATTCAGTGATACTTCTCAGGACTAATAGTCACCTTTTGTAGAAGTGGGTTTCATTCAAAATTCATACTACTGTTGACATGAACTTCAGATGAAACCTACTTTCTAAGAATATCTCTTTTGCCTGTATGCACACTAAGGCAAGTCCTAGGAAGACATTTTAGCTAGAGCTCTCACTCCGTGTGCTCAGTTTGTACAGTGGAAGCAACCTGTCTCAGACAGAAGTATTAGTAATTGAAAAAGCCACATTCAACCAAGCCATGTGCCCAAGTCAGCACACTAAACCAGGGAATTCCACACCTCCTTTCATGTTCAGATATTGGCCCAGGCTTGCCAAAGCCTAAGCAACCAGCATTTCTCCTAGCTAAAGGCTTTAAGCAGGTACTAGATATTCTACTATCAGATCAGACCTTCTGCCAGAAACTACTGTCAGGCTGCTTCTAGCTAGTTCATTTAGAATGTCAACCTTCCCACTGTTACAAAGGCAAAAGCTTGAGCCCAGATTGTGTCACAAGGAAAGTCAAGTCACCAGTGCCTGGTCCCTTCTGGAAAACATTCATGTCGAGAGCGCTCTCTGCGCACGTTTGCCCCCAGAGTTTCATAGAGAAACAGGACTCAGCAGCTTTGGCAGCATCCTCATGCCTACCTTACCCTGAAACCCGTGATCTACAGCTGCAGAGGAGTGGGCAGAGAACTACAGAGAACAATAGCATTGTAGTGAGTTGTGAATCTACACAAAAGTTCCCATTGCTTCATTCAGCATTTACTTTTCCGTGGTCTCCTGCAAACATCTGGGAAACCCCCTTGAGGGTGCAGTTGGTTCTGAAAACTCAGGACGTTTGCTTTTCCCAGGACACAAGCAGCATGGGAGGTTAGACAGTTCTCTCTACTGCCTGCAGGACCACCTCAGCTCATCTCTTCATTCAGAAGATTAATTCTCTGCTTAGCCTAGGGGAAAGGATTCCATTAGGAATTTGGGGAGAGGGAGAATAGAAAAAGTTGGGGTCCTGTCAAGGACCTCCCTTGTCATCATCAACAGCAAGCATACAGGTTTGTGGACCCTGCGTACAGAGCTACTAACCGGACCATAGGGTAGTGGAAATGTAAATTCCCTCTCCTAAAGACATTGACCCAGTTAGGAAACAAGACCTGTAGCATCTTCATTTGGCCCTTGTGCTTAAGAGAGCACAAGATTTTCATACAGATTGAAGGATGAAAGAAAAGGATGAAGAAAAGATGAAGAAAACGGAACTAAAAAACTCCTCTCTACCTTATCAGCTCTGGGTCCTCGTCCGGCTGCATTCAGAACACCTGACTTTCAGTTTGCAAAGTTGCAGCAGGGAGCTTGCAGGGAGAACTTCTACCAAGGTCCTTGCCTATCTGAACAGTGATCAGAAAGAATGAAAAAACCCATCTAGACCAAAACTCAGAATTAAAAGCTGGGTGAAGTGGAAGCACTACTGCTCACTCTAGAGAAGTATGCACAGCTAAAAGCTCTGCAGCCAAAGGGAAATTACGAATGTTGGCTGCGGTTAGCAGGAACAGAAGATAAAATGCCAATTTCTGGTCGCTGCCATGGGAGCAACAACCACCTGGGTCTGTTCTAAAATCAAATGAAACTCTAGGAGCGATTGCTGGAATCCTTTCTGCATCCTCACGCTGAATTGTCTGCAGGAACTGATCATGGTTTCTCTGTAACCAATGGCTAAAGCCTCTGCTACAGGCAGGCTACCTCTGCAGGGTGTCTTTAGCTTCTTCTGAAACACAGTGCTTCTGGTCACTCTGAGAAATGGAACCTGGAGGGAGTTTGTCTCGAGTGTACTCTTGTTTCACTAATATTTTAATTCCCCACTAGCAATGAGATTAAATTAATTGATATAGATGCATTATATGTAGAAGTGGAGAAAGTTTGAAGATAGAAAAATTCATAGGGGTGAGAAAACAGATTTATCTGGCAGCTGAGACAGCTGAAAGTTATTAATGACTTGCTCCAGGAATTTGGATCTCAGTGTCCAGGATGTTATTATGTGTGTCACTATCCAGGCAAATCACAACGGAAACCTCAGAGAGGAATGCGATGATGACAATAATGTCCCAAAGACTCACCTATTCTCACTCACATATTCTCCTTGCAAGGCTTTATACTACACTCACTATTCTCTGTATATATCCTTTCATTTTTGGTTGTTACTGTGACAGTACAAACTGTATTTTGACCAAAAAAGCAAACTGTTGGCATTAAAAAAGGCTGCATCAGCAAGTGTGAGTGACAAATTTCTCTGCTTTGCATAGTTAGCAAGACAAGGTCTTCATGCCATGAAGCAAACCTGCATTTTTGTGTTTAAAAAAAGTAACTACTTTGAGAAGAATGTTGCAGTTCTCTTTTCAGGATTTAGTAAGACATAATCTACAGCTTCAGTGGAAAGATTTCAGCAGCCACATTCAGAAAGATACTCAAATACACGCCAGCCTTTGGATGCAGAGGTGTATATCAACATTTGAATGATATGACTTGCTTATCTAAAATAAACACTCAATACAATTCTTTCCTGAATGCAAAAACAAGCACCAATTCAGAGTTCAGTACTTGCACCAAGGACTCCAACAACAGCCACATCAATTGTCTAGTGGCAATTGTCATTGTCCTGAAACTCTGTCATCAATAGCATCCAAAGCGGCAATGAAGCACAAGCAAAAGCTATAGTTTAGGTAAAACCAAAAGAAATCCACTTTTGCTTTAGTACTGACATACAGATTTGTTTCTTTCTTAACAGATCTGTATTAGCTGGGTGAAACTGCCACCTGCTGGTTACCTCGCTGTCGTCCTAACTGCGATTTAGGGCTCAGCAGTTGTGTTGCCAGACTGACAAAGCAAAGAGCAGATTTGCAAGTACACAGACACCAAATCTTGCAGCTCAGCCTTGGACAATCTGCTCTTTAACACTCACTACAGTCAGAAATTATACAATGGCCCAAAAGAAAGAGACCGCATTACCTAAAAGTCTGCTTCAACTCAAGTTCTTGTGGTCTTCTGACATTATGTCGGTAACAGAAAGAACATTCCAAAGATAATTAAAAATGGCTGTCCAGAAACAGAGCAGAGGAACCAAAGTTTACAGCAATGACACATGCTCCAGGATGTGCGTTGCTGTTTAGGACAGGATTTTGAAAATGCCATGTCTGCGGCAACTGTTAACATCATAAACCTCATGCTGGTCTTCAAAACACAAAGGTTTGGATCAAGGAAACATCAAAAAAGGAAATGTGCTCAAAACAGTTCTCAGACAGACAGAAACACAATGCCTACAGCTCTATATGCATAAAAGCATAGCTTCCCTCAGGCAAATGCCTTCACCAGAGTGTTCTTCATGGCACAGAAACCCTCAGGGCATCAAGAGGACTCCCAGCCCTGCAAGTCTCTTTCACATGCTCAGTTGCATTCATTAATATTTGTATTGTGAATGCTGAGTCCATGCAACAGGCCAGTCCTTGGCATCATCTCTCAGCCCATCAGATGATCACGCCCAGTTACTCATTAAAAAGAAAAGCTCCCTGGATGATATAAGGATGGCACTCACAAGCATGCACACACGGGCACTAACTCAATACTAAGGTCCTGAGATTAGGCTTCTTCTCTTAAATGAACCTTCAACTCCATGTACTGTCACCTGTAAACCCAGAGAGTCGCCCTGCCTAAAGTTACACAGGCACCATGGAACGCAACTGATGAGCCTTCCCCCAGCTTCCAGTCATGTCACAGACATGTCTTATTTAACGTATCTACAGCAGAACAAAATTATTGAAGGAAAAAACTTATTTCTTGGTTCCTTGTGACTAGAGCACCCAAGATAGCATCTAAATGCAGAGCTGGAAGTAAAACCTTTGTGGTACATATGATACATGCCACTTCACACAGGAGAGCAAGTAGTGAGAGACATCCCTGGGAAGGGCAGAACCAGATAGAGTTTATGGGGTGAGTAAGAGGTAGTTTTGTCTTTCCCAGGGCTGACGTGCTCTGAAATTTTTTCCATTTGCTCTAACCCATGGCTTTAACCACCAACAACCAATTGTGTCTGGAATGACAACAGTGCTTCTTGCTGTTCTGCACAGGGAAAGGTTTCAGCTCTGGAAAAAGGCCACTCCAGGTATAAGACTGGGCAAGCCACGCACTTCAGAAGTGACTGGAAGCTCACAATGCACTCAGTGGTCCAATAGCCAATGAAAGTATCAGGAATACCCAGCAGCTGGAAGAACAACTACTACTGTGTACAGGGTGTAGAAAGAAATGAGCTTCTCACAAGTAAAGGAGGGGGGAGTGCAATGGAGATACAGCATGCTCAGCAAAGAAGCAAGTCTTTGCAAATGAGAATTTTGTAATAATTTCAGAACCTCTCAGGCACAGATTCTCCGTTAGTCCCACGGACACTGCCAACACTTCTGCAAGGGAAACAATAAGGCCTGTTGCTGTGACTTAAATGGTAAAATCAGGGAACAAGCTCAAAAAATAAATCAGAGATGGCCTCTTCTGTTTTGCTTGATCCTGTACTGTACATCCATTAAAAATTTGAAATCATTTTGAAAAGTAAGCTGTGCAGCAACAGGCTTAGACAAATGTGGATGTAAGAGCAGCATCATTCTCAGGCAAATAGGTTTGGTATTCTCTGATTTTTGTTAAGGACAGTCAGCTAAACTGCTATATCTCTAGGCAGATTTATGGCACATTGCTATAAAACAAAAATGCTGTTTGCAGATGTGAATTTTCTGGTACCCATCTCTGTCTGTAGACCTTTTATTTAACCCTGATAAACTCAGAGATTTAAAAATATAGCAGATGTTTAGAAGTTTCATCAGCAATCAGTTACGTAATTAACAGCAGCAGTCAAAAAGTGCATCTGAGAAGAATGCTCAAACCATACATTCCCCTTTAAAATACAGCATTGACTGCTGTCTAACCATCTATGCTACATATTTTTGAGTAATCCCTCTCTCATCTACTGCAGTACAGAAACATAAGGGTATTTTCTTTCACTCCAGATGCACAGAAAGCATTTGATTAACCCTGACAGTTCCCTGGAAATCTAGGGGCTTTCCTTTTGTAGGACTCTGTTGTGAAAACTTTCTGCTCTTTCCTTTCAATGACTGGAACTCTCACTTGCTGATCTTTTATTGTATTAAATGCAGGTATAGAAACCAGCTATTATTGCACTTGATGATTCTGGTGCAACTATCAATCAAGGCACTTAATTTTCCATTTAACCCTCTCCTTTGTTTCTCTCTTGTTTACCCATCAATAGTTTTGCACACTCAATAGTTTGTTTTCCACACAATTTCACCTCTGAGCCAGCGAAAGACTAATGTTGAAAATACACCATGAGAAACTCAGGCCTCAGGAATCCTCACCTGTAAGGTGAGGCTCGGCTATCAGAATTCATTCAACTCATACCAGTCCTACAACCCGTTACTGTATGACCCAGCATCTCTTCAGAAAGACTACAGTTGCTACAATTTCATCTAGCTTTTACAGCTTGATTCTACAGACAAACTTTCAATGCATTTTAGGAGCTCCAACTGAAGCCTGACAAAATCTGATAAACTTAAATGATTACACAGTGCAAAATACAGAAACCTCAAACGTTATGCCTGTCACAGTCACATACTCATTTGCACTCGTAGTTGTGGTTTTTGTTGATAATAATATTTTATCAAAATAAGGAGGCAAATATAGTCAGAAGTGTATGTTTCTGAGTGTGATTCATGTGCAACAGTAAAATTCACAAGTAGTTTTGAAAACATTAGCCAAAGTCACTTTGGAAAAACCTGCTTATAACAAAGATTCTGGGAGCTGCATTTACCCTCTGATAGCTATCATACATTTCCTAGTCATCTAGTAGGCCCAAGTGATTTAGCAATGCATTGCTGTGTATCCCCATCTGGCAAAGGGCCGTGCAAAGATTGTTAATGATTTATGAATGGAGTTGCATTCAAGCTGGGCTCAGAGGAACAGCTTTTCTTCCAGCCAACGTAAATCCAAAACAAAATATATCTGTACAAGTACCTCAGAAAGAATTTGGGGATTTCCCCTCAGTCAGTCTGTGAAATGCTGAATAAATGAAAAAATAAAACAAGACTGTAACAAACCTAGTTTAAATTACTTCAATTTTTCCCATCTATAAAATATCACTTTTAGTGGAGAAACACCAATTGTAAGATTTCCCTGCTTCTGTCTTTTTGTGCTCTGTAATGTGTCAGCCTTACCAGGGATATCAGCATGGCAAGAACATAAGGAGAAATAACAATGCATATGGTAAAAAACTGAAATAACTTATCTATGCATTAAAATTCAGGGTTTTTTTTTCCTTGCAACAGTAAGCTCCCAGGTCACTGAAAAGTTCCAACATCCAATTAAAACATCAGATGTCAACTGGCATACAGATTCTCACTTCTTAATCCTTTCTGGATTATGGTGTGACCTGCCCACTGCTGCACCAGCACTGTTTGCAACTGCATTTGTAACCACTTGGAAGACCTAAACCCAAATATTAAGAGAGACAGTTGTGTATTTTTTTTTCCCAGATGAGACAAGGCCAGGTGATTTCCAAGGAAAGAATTTTGAGTTGCTTTTATGTTTACAGAAGGGCAGAATTTTCATATTGGACAGAGCTCCACACGGTTTGGATTACACATTAAACAATGTTAAAATCATTTATTCCTTTATGATTGCAGGTAGTGAGGGCACAAAGCCTGGGTCCGTTGGAGTTCAAGTGCATCACACAGAAGTGTGCCAAATGCAGGCACGCAATGGCCAGGTGAATAAATTCATAGCTTTCAGGAAGAAGTTGCCAATGCTGACCTGAAAACTATGGGAAAACCTTGGCTACAGATCACCTGTTTTCTCTGCCTGCCTTCCTCGCCACTCTAGGCAAAAATCATGATCTCGGCACTGCCACTCATCTGCAGAGCTGAGTGGATGGACTATCACAACCTTTCTGCTCACATTCTGCGTGCACACACACTCCCCCAGGTGCCCTTTGCAAAGGAATATATAGGAAGGTGAACACTTGGCTCTCCAGCAAATATGTTTTGCAGGTTTATTGCAGCCAATCCTGTGCCATTGAAAAGGGAAAAATTCTCTGGAGCTTGACAGACAGAAAAAGGAAATTAGTGTATTTTTACCAAGAACTATTTTTTGTGCAGCCGGCAGCAGAAACCAACCTTTCGAAAGCACAGGGTCAGGGCGTAGGGCACAAATATCCTCATTATACTGGTGGTGTTTTAGAACAGAAAACTTTATGCAAATTCTGGAGAGCCTATCTGATAACATCACAGAAAAACAAAACAAATCAGATCATGCTGTTCCAATTACAAGTTGCTACACTGAGGTAAACTTGTACTTTCCCAGCTAAACATCTCAATATTGTGAAAATATTATGACTCAATTATTCTGATTTGTCTCTTCTTTGTAACACATACATGACACATTTGAAACAAATTAACTGAGATGCTAAATATTTTCATATAAGCAAAAGCATTGTTTTCAGTTTCCCTTCCAAGCTTTGTCAATGCTCAATTTAATCAAAACTAAATGTATTTTCTCTACAGCCATAACAAGTGGAACATTTCAGCCCTTTAACTGAGGCTTAAAGACCCAAAGCACAATATTAAATCCTGCCCTATCATTAAATCACTGAATACGCAAACTGAATGAGCTTTCTGATGGGCTGTATCAAGAAAAAAAAATTTAAAAGGGCCAACCAAACACAAAAAACCCCAAACACAACACACTCAACCAAACCCCAGATTCACAGACTGCCAAGTTCAGGATTCAGGCAGGAAGGCCCCCCAGGAGGGCTGCATTCTGTTCCCACCCTTAGTGAAATATGTTTTTTGACAATTGTTAAATATGTACATTTTTTCAAATTTCTGTCACATAGTTTAACATCTCTCAAAAAGGTCCCAGTACTTACGGGGCAAGCATTCTGCTTTTTGTGAACATCAGTTCCTTTTGAGATACTGGAAGACAAGTACCCCTGCAATTATTTACTCATATAACAATAATATAGAATAAAATACCTAAACGTTTTAAAACTAGATTACTATCCTAAACTGCTCTTGTGACATATACAATCTCTTTCTACAGAGATGTCAGTCGTGACAGTAACATTTTGTTGCAATACTGCTCTTTTTAACCCTGTTGACAACACATTACATCTTGCAATTCTTCATGAACTTGAAAAGTCACTACTGCTGCGTTCCTCCCTGAATGATTATAGGAACTGAAAGATTGAAACATGGAGGTACTAAATGCTTTATTGCATTACCATTAAGTCTGCGCTTCATTTCAAGTATGCAATATGTCAGCTGGGATGAAAGGCTACACTGGTCCATTGAGTTTAGTGTATGCTTCGGTGATGACTGCTTGTGGTTTAAGTCATTTGACTGCAGTCATGTAGGGATTTTGGCCATGTGCAATCATAACAATTTTACAAACACAGTTACAGAAATCTCCTCTTCATTAGACAATCCCATTAGCAGATTAGAATGTACCTCCGATAAATTTTAAGTCCTGCTCTCCATAAGCTTATACTGCTCTCTATCCTCTGTAAACAACAGAAATTTCTGGTTTATATCCTGCCCTTACTTCTCTAGGAGAAGACTTAAAAGAAGAAATTATCAGCAAAATAAGCTCTGGGAAAAGGAGACCTCAGCATGACTGGACCCTAGGAAATCAGTACGTTCAGTGGGAAGTTAGCAAACTAACTAGAGTCAGTTTACTTCTCCCCAACTTGGACAAAAACTCTATCATACCATCTGTTGCCGCATTCCTCCTACCTGGAATTTTTCTCAAGCATCAGCTACAAAACAACAGGAGACTTCTGCTGTTTCATGTATGTTCTGCGGGAGAATAGCAAATTAAATCTCCAATAACATTAAAACTGGTCCCAGGCCACACAAAATAATCTGTTTTAGAGCTTTTGCAGTAACGCTCATCACCTTAGCAGGCGAGAATCCTGCTGGTAATTAATAGAGGCTAGCAAGGCTTGCTGTGTGCTCCATGGCTTCCAGGACCTGTCTCTACTGTGGTTCAAACATCTCCACCGTGGATCTTCTGTTTCTGGAATTACTAAAGCACAAACCACTGCAGCAAAGCATGCAAAGTATTCTGGGTGTCTGTAGATATTAGAAGCCAAAGCAAACCCAGCTACTGACAACAGAAGACAAGTAAGGTGGGGAGGAGTAGAGGCCAAGAACAGACTGTGCAGACAGAGGAAGAGCCAGGCCACCATAGTGTAGTAGCACAGTCCTTCTTCACCCAGCCATACATGACGTTAGCACCCCACATATGTCTCCCACCCTGGATGTCTTCAGGGTTTAGCACAGATAAATCCAGTCACTCTCTAGTGCTGGTTTCACATTCACATCAGCTGGGCCTGTCTCCTGCAGGAGGCATGAAACCCATTGCCCAAAATTTCTTGATTGCTCCTTTTCAATTCCACCTAGAAAGACGGTAGTCAGCAGCTAGGAATTTTGCACTAGAAGCACAGTAAAGCAGGACACAACATGTTTTACGGGGACCATTGCATTTTTCTGACTGCGACATGTTTTATGGGGACCATTACATTTTTCTGACTGGTTGAATTTGGCTCAAGGCATAAGCAGCCTAATGAAATGCAGCTTACTGTTGTTGACTCATGCTGAAAACGACCACTTGTCCTGCAGGAAGAGTAAGATTTGCTCAATCTCTCAGGAACAAATTGGCAGCTCTCAGAGAAGCGAGTGAAAGTATGAGCAAGTAAAACGCTTCTTGTGGTACTTCATTGCCAGGTCTGAGGTGGCAGGATTTTTCACTTCTTTTTTCCATTCCATCTGTTCTGGTTTATTTTCAAATTTGCGACATGTGACATTTATCTTAAAGAACCAGCACCTGGAATCAAGTGGATAAAAGTATATCTCCATTTAATTAAAAAAGGCCAATCCCAGGGACTTAAACTGCAGAGAAGTGCTTGCAAACGTGAGCCTAAGCACGTTTAAGACTCAAGAATACACTACAAATATGAAAACACTGAAATTTATCTAATCCTGTTAAGCCACTCTTATGGTTTTGAGGATCAGATTCAGGATTTTTGAGTATTTAAAGATGGTGACATGCACAAGAACTGGATATACTCCTTTGAAGGTCATAAAGCCACCTGGAAACTCATTATTAACATCCACAGGCTCTGAATCTTGCTGGCTATTGCAGCTGGAATAATAGCATCATAACAGCATCTGGCTCACAGAACAAGAGTAGTAGGAGGAAGAGGATCCAACGGCAATGCAAACACAATCCCTGGGGACAAGTAAAAAGGCAGCTAGCCTCAGAGAGGAAAACACACAACTCTTTAGCTACTTCTAAGCTCTGATAATTCTGACAGCACATGGAAGAGCAGAGCAGCTAACCCTGCTGTCACTGATTTAGAGAGACCTCTGGGCAAGATGTGGATGCTTTAAGACTGCTTTTCTGTCATCACTGTCAGTTTATATATTAGTTGTTTGTTTCTTCTTTATAACTCCCCTGAAATGCCTGGCAGTGAAATATTCACTGCACAAGTGCGTATGTGTTTTGGGAGCAGCAGGCTTGTAATCACAAATAAGTTTTTTTTTCTACACCTCATCCTCTTACCCTCATTGCAGAAGACAGTCTTGCATCTCCAGAAATGCATAGCCCAAGTCTAAACACTTTGTTCCAGTATTGGGCCTAGAGCAGAGTATGTGAATGTGGATAGAAGCTCAAAGTATGGCACTAAATAACTCCAAACTCAATCTATTCCAGAAATGTTCTTTAATTTATGGCCTCTCCCTTTGAGGTCAGAAGCAGATACATGCACAGCAGACTCATCTGTGACACCAGAGGGACAGCAAACCAAAATGTGTTTTCAGAGGAGACTCTTAAAGGGCTGGCTTCCACCCAGTTCAGGGACAGTTCATCACACAAGTGATGCACAGTATAACCGAAGACTAGGACCACAAATAGACTGAAGGTGTGAATTCCCAGCAATCTGAGTGATGCCTGAAGATGAGCCCGACTGTAAGCTACAGTTCAACCAAGATTTCTCTAGGGATACCAATACTTGCTTTGTGCATTCAGCAAGGACATCATCTCTGCACATAACTTGCTATGTACCTACTCTATCTCACAATCACTCAAGTCAAAAATAGCTCTGAATTAAGGAAAGGGGTTTTTTGTCCTAAAATAATGTTATTTCACCACTAATCCTTCCTTTCTAACTGTCAAGATCCACAAGGCCACCTCCTTGTCTATCAGATATAGCTGGAAATTGAAAAAGCAACAGAAACATGAGATGAAGATCAGGTTATGAGAGCGGAACAGCACACTAAGTGAGAGTACATGAAAGGTTACCGGGGTCTATGCTGGGGCTTACAGAGGAACACAAGTCAAAGCTGTCACAAGATTTAGGCACAAGTACACAAACACTTAGCACAGTCCCTGGAATAGATCTGTGCCAGCTCCTTCTCTTTTAGGTAAAGTGACTAAGCAAGCTCCCAAGGAAATTGCCCTTTTCAACAGTCATTTCTGTTTCATCAGTAACGCCTAATTAAGTTTCTGACCCTTCTTCACCCATGGAAACCTACCCTACAACGTGGTTCCACAGCAGCTCACAGATGCAGAACGCGTTGCTTGGTATTTTTATCATATTAAGACCACTCTTTTTACATACTTTGGCTCAGATAATGGTGCACAGTGTCCAGACAGCTGAGGTGTAGATCCCATGATGAAACAGTTCCAGGGAATGCAGACAAACTCCAACCCATATCTTAGGAGCTTGTGCTTGTAAATAGCAAAGAAAGGCTCAGATCAAGCAGAAGGCATAGGCCAGCAGGAAGTGTTAACAACACGCTATTGTTTCTCTTGTACCAGAGACCAGATGTCTCCAACAATACTGCCCTAGGCACAGAACATAGAAACAATATGACTGTCTTAAGTGGCTCACAAACAGGAAAAAGCCTTGAGATGAGAAGTATTGGCACACCCATCACACTGGTTGTGAAGAGAAACACAGTTAAGTGCTTACACATCTCTAGTCCATAGAAATGCATTTTCCAACAGGTAATTCATACAACCCACCCGACTTAAGGCAAATCCCCCAGGATGCCTGTTTCTTCCTTGATCATAAACAGAACTTAGATGATCAGCTGAGATTTCCATGTCTAGCTTATAGATAGTGACATTAAGGCAGATGAAATTCAACCATGGGGACCAAAGGCCTTTCTTTAAGTTCACATAGTGCTGATATCAGAGCTGTGAATCCGATATCAGACAAACCTGCTCCCCCAGATCACATCTAGGTGGGTCTGCAAGTAGACAGAAATAAGCCTTCCTGGGTCCTGTGCCAGCCAGAGCTGTAGTGACTCAACTGGCCTTGCACCAGGCGCAAGCCCTCTTAACAGGGTGAATTAGTTTAAGTCCTGCACATACACAGCCCTTTCCAAGCACAAACAGAAAGAGCTTTTAGCAGCATGCAAAACATCACATAGATATCATTCCTCCTCCGGTGGGTTTCTCCCAGAGGGGACAGTGACTCAGGGAACAGTGCTCCCATCTCCCAAAAGCACAGCTGGACCTAGCAGCATCCCCAGGAATGCAAAGACTCAAAAAACTTAGAACAGTGTCTGAAGGTTAGAGATCTGACATTTTAAGGAGCAGCAGGTTTTGGAATGAAGCAGTTTGATGGTCTCATATAGACTCGGTTTTCTGTCTGTAAAATGTGTGCAGAAGTTATCCTCTTGAGCAATATATACAGCATCGTCCATTTCTTTGTTAAAACCTTGTCTCCCTGGGAAGAACAAACACAGCAGCTAATGCAAGTTACAGCCCTGCAGAATTATTGCTCTGAGTTTTACTGATTATATCAGCTGCCATTCAGCTTGCTGTAACAAAACCAATTTGTCCTGAAGGAAAGCAGCATGTAAAGAAAGCCACAGAGTGCAATGAGGTATTAAAATGAAGATCACTGTTACTCAGAGGTGTAGTGTTGCTCCAGGGCCTCACTGACACTAACACTCTTACTTAAGTTTTAGCAGAAAAATATCTACATCTTAAAGCCTGCCATGCACACGAGCATTCATCTGCACTCTATTTGCACCCTCAGCAGAGAGGGCACGAGCCATGCAAACTGAAATTCTCTTTACCTACGAGTAGTCATTCCCCATGCACCTAGGGCTCAGGTTATGTTTTTTCAAGGGAGAAAGAAATTTTCCACTCACTAGCTCCATACAGAATAGGGCACAAGAGTCTTGTTTCTATGTTACTCTTAAAATTCAGTCCTGTAATAAATTAGATGGTCATCACTGACCATATCTTGGGTGCTTCCCATATCTGAATGGCTTTAGCAGGGTTGGAGCAGGACACTTCACACTGCACATATCAGGGCCAAATCCAAAGATTTGCTAATCTGTCCCTCAAACTGTTTGTTGCTACTAATTTGTATCTCAGTAATCCCTAAACCTCACAGAAGACACTAGTCTTGTTTTACTGCGTGCTCTATATACACATTGAGCAACTGAATTTCTGTGCCAAAGAATTTATACCCTAAACCAAAAAAGGATGGAGAAAAGATATGAGTATCATTCTTATTTTACAGGCTTGACTGGTACTTTGCATTCTGGCCTCTGTAGCCTCCCTGCTTGCTGCTAAAGCCACACAAAACACAAGAGTGCTTACTTCAACGGCTAGACACTTGCATGCAAATGAAAACGAAGTGAAGTTGTTACCTTATTTGCAACTACATGTAATAACCTCAGCTGTAACAAATGTCTCAGCACTAGCACCCAGCAAGACAAGTCTCAGCAGTCGCCTTCTCTCATGTACTCACCACTTCACCAGTGGTGAGAGGTAGCCTGCCAAAGGTGAGGCTAATTAGTAAAAATCTGATTTCCAGTGAAACTTCACTAAAGGAGGAGCCACTAATTTGCATGCTCAGTATTAAGGAACAACAAAACTGTTGTGAATTCAAATGGATTTCTCAGCAGATTCTAGTCTAATCTGATGAGCACAAAAGTTTTCCCTTTCCTGCTGATGCATGAAATGTTTAGCTAATGATGCTAAATGAATAGTTCTCTTATTCTGACTGAAAAGCTCCCAGTGCCATCTGATGTGCATATTGCATATTCCCTGTATGTTTTATCCAGCACATGTCTCTGGCTGTTGTGGTTTACTGGGCTACTAGTGCACCTGCAGTTTGTTTCCGTAATACTGCCTGTGCAAGCACACTTCAGGGGGCTAGCAAAACACAGGAAGAATCCCTTTCTGGTGCTTTAAAAAGATTATTTAAATATTTGTTTTAAGATGAACCTAAGAGAGGGACTGAGTCTGAGAATAAAGAATTTAGTTCCACGGCGTGGGCTAACTTTCAAGCTTTCCAATAATAGCAACAAAATCAAGTATTTTCTGAACTTTTAGAAGGGTTATACAGGTACTACATTGTGAGCTACTTGGAAGCTAAGGCCCTGGGGCTTCTAGAAGTCTGGAACAGCTTGTTAAATCCTGGTCCATGTGTTGTTTTGATACCCTTAAAAGGGTACGTCCCATCGCTGCACAGTACACTATAAAGCCTACGGAAACACTGCTCTGGAATCCTAAAATCAGGGTAGGCTGGAACTCTTACAAATGAAACAGCAATTCACTCAGTGAGTTCTGCTGACTTAATAATTTCCTTGCTCTTTACTTAGTGGAAAAGCAAATTAAAACACGCATCCATACAGCACTTTCTCTATGAAGACTATTTACATGAATGCATTCAACCTGCAGTCATGAAGAGCTGTCACCCAGTCAGGTGATACAGCTCAGCTAACAGCACTAAGTCACCATGGTCTGATTGTGACTGTTGGTGCAAATTGTCACATGGGAAGGGATACAATGTGTAGAGCTTCTGGTTTTACTACATGCCACATCACAAGTAGGAGATGTAGAGGTAATCTCTTACAGCAGAAAAAAAAACCCTAAAAAGTTTGGGGTCATGTCTAGCCTCTTTTCACTGAATACCAGGTTCTGTCTCTTTTAGTGGCTAGAGAACAGGACCCGTGAGTTACCCAGAGATTGAAGCCACAGATCTGAGTAGGGCTGAAACTACAGGATAGCTTTCCTTATGAAAGTTTCATCGGCACAAAATTTAGAGCATCCACCACTCACTAAAGCTCAAGTAGATTCAATACTGGAAAAAACTTGAACTTTTGTGGTGCTTAGGCATATACTACACATAAAGCTGGACCTGTAGTTCCTGGATCAGGCCAAGGCTAATAACAGAAGCATCAGAAATGTCTGTTCACACAACACTTACACCAGTGACCACATCATCAGGGGCATGAATCTATCTAGGTCCCTCAAAAATCAATTTATCCATGTTGGTTTGGTTTATTTCAATGCAGGAATTAGCCTGACAGATTAGGTAGCTTGGTTCTTCTCATTAATTCCTTTAGTATACACAAGTGGCAAGAGGATAAAAAAAATGCACCCAAGGTAGAAAAGAATGCAGAAGGAGTGAGAAACAATCATAGTGTTTCTAGGGGGTCACTGTTTTCCAGAGAACTGCAGGTGGCAAGTCTCTTCTTGCTTTGCACAGGTGTAAGGCTTGTACCAGATATTTGCTCCTCCTTCAGCTCTGACTTTTTGTTCTGGAATTATTGGAATGATAAAAAAGAACCTGCATATTCTATCTGTCAATTGGCATTTCTTTTACTAGGTAAATATTTAATTCTTTTTTCTTTTTTTTTTTTTTCTTCTCCTTGTGTGAACTGTGCTTCCATTAGCCTCTTAACCCTGGATAAAGCGGAGCAAATTCCAAGCAACACCCATATTTTTGCATGTTGTTATTTCTCTACACAAACTTACCCTCCATCAGTTACATATCCTAGAAAGTTGTGTCATCTTTCACCTGTGTTCCTTGGTAAGTATATTTTTCTGGAATACAATGCAGTTTACGTAGGAATACAGCACTCCTGCTGTGCTCATCAGCTCAGTTAGCAAAAGCTTGCTGGAATCAGTGGAACTTCCCTAATTCAAAGCAGCTAAGACTGCGGTCTGAAGTGATAGATGTTAACCGTCTTGATAAGAATAAAACTTTTTCTTGTGGACATTTCCATCAGCTGGTTACTGTTCTCCAAGGGAGTACCAGTATGGCCCTAAAAACGCTAGGTATCACACTGTGGAGTTGTTTGGCATTCCCATTTCTGATGTGTAATCCTTAGGTGAAAGAAGGACTTGCTGACAGAGATAGGACCTCTGAGACTAAAGAATGAAATCTATTTAAGAGCAGAATTTGTAGGGGCAGTAGCTGTAGCATAAGGAAGTGATACTGGAATTTACCCAACAATACAAATGATAAAGAAGGATTAGATGCAGGTTTGTACTCATGGAGAAATTAGGTCAGACTCCACAAGTCACGAAATGATTTATTCTAATGAAATATTAACTTACAACAAGGGGGAATATGTTGGCACTTTCATGGGAACTTACTGCTCAAGAACAAAAATACACATGGCAAAAAACCAATCCAAACAATTGCCAGGTTAGACTGGTTTGGTCAGAGAGTCTGATCCTCAAAAGCTGACATAGCAATCATTTATTTATTCATGGCTCAAGCAAATGATATGAACTATAGCAAGAACAATCAAGTAAATCTCTCCCATCACCAAATAAATATATTTCTATAAAATATAACTACTCAAGAGTAGCAATTTTCTTATTTGTCCTCTTAGATTTCCAGAAGACATCACTTGCATAGAATGAAGGTTTATTCGTTGACTGTTATTGAAGGGTTACAAGATACATGTTATTTTCCTTATCTGCAGTGTGTGGCATGCTTTACTTGACAAAGTAGTTGTAGATGGCAAAAGTTGGTGTGAAATGGAGAATTTCGCTAGGAGCTCATATCTGCAACAGAGAAGTTTCCATTTTCTGGGAAGAAAGTCTGAACACAGGTTCCTGGAGGAATAAGAACAGGGTTGCCATATTTGGCTGTTCTGCTTTATAACACACAAAAGCTCTGGACAACTGCTCCACATTTCTGCCTGCTTAATGACTGTGGCCAGATGTTGTCAAACTGTTGCTGTGTAGGCATTCAGTAGTTGCTGAGAGGATTCAATAATTCAAAGCTATACAACTGCTTAAGCAACACATCCACCTTTTATAATAGAGCTACCAAACACTTTACAAGGTCCATGCAAAGACACTCTGCATGCATTCAGCACAGTGTGTTTTTCTTAGGCTATGGTTATTGTCACCATTTCTGGCTACTTTTAGGCTTTCCTTGACTGCAGTGAAAAAAGAATACAGTTCTAAGATATAAGGGGGAAGCAGTAACTGAACGCTTAGCACATTTTCTGCCCTCTGCCAAGCACTGTAGCTAATTAATACAATTTAAATACTTCCAATTGCGTTTCTGCTTAAGTCTCAGTTCAGCAAACTGTTTAAGCACATGCTCAGCTAGAACAACAGGAATAGGCACCATAAGGATCAGCAAGAGTTCTCTTAAACTTCTTAACTAAGACTAATGTTTGCCATCCTGTATAACTCACCAGTCTTTGGCCTCTGTGAGATCCCTCATACATCCCTGCCTTATTGTAATATTTCTCCTTAAATTTTGTGCCTAAGCTTCGTAGAACATAAAGGCTTGGTTATTAAAGCTGTGTTACAACAGAGCTGTGCATACATAAAACTCAGATTATTCTACTACAAAGGAACTGAATGCTGCTGAATACATTTCTTAGCTTTGTTGATTTATAAGGTGTACTTCCTTATTTTTAGATAAATACCAGATGTCACCGTTATTAAAGAAAACCAAAAATCAAAACTATATACAAGATTGAACAAATAAAGCAGTTCAGTAATCTCAGAAGTTTTACAGAGTTGTTTTGCAGGATTCTGCTTATTCATTGTGTTACTATCCAGAGATTAGCATAGCAATGTCTAGATCAAATTTCATAATAAGTGTTAACTTTGGATATCATGGACTTGATTACCCACCATGAGGGAGGTTTTGTTTGCTATGTCCACTCAGGCCAGCCAGAATCTTATTAAATTCCTGCCTTCCAGTTCTACAGGAAATGTTTCTTTTTTGTTGTTGTTCTGTGTTTCTTTTTAAATCCGAATCATTTCCACATTTGCAAAGTGACTACTTTACGTTGAGGACAAGGGATAACAGTATTTTTACTCCTGTTTCAGCAAAAGTGCAATAACACTACAAACAATTACAATAACTCTGGCATCTCTGATCTTCCCTACTGTTGGCGGTAAAGACCCTATATTATATGCATGCTCAGGGTAGGATTTTTTGCTGTATCTCAGAAAAGTGTGATATATTTTCAGATGCAACCAGCATAAATGAGATGAAATCTCAAGGAGCCTAACAGGTCTAAACTAATCAGTAAAGATCCCGTATCACATTTCAAAAAACTGCCAATGGGCAAAGTGACATCCTGACCCTGCCCATCTCTGCAGGAGCAAGTTAGGAGACATTTGCCTGTTCTCTCCCACATCTGACCCACCTGCAGTGCAAATCACCGTGCTCAATGGCTCTTCCCTTGTTACACAGTCTAGGCAGATCCATGCCCAACCATACACAGAGTAAGCAGCATATAAAGATCTGTATGAAATCACTTCTCTCTTTTCTTATGTAGCCCTGGTAGGATTGCATTAACTGAACTCAGTGGGAGTTGTTTCCCTGATGCTGAAAGAATTTGGATGAAGGCCACTGGGAGTGAAATACAATCTCAGTGTATGGGAAATAGGCTCTGAAACTTGACCCCAGATTACAAACCATTGTTGTATGTGACTTGCAACGTATTTATTCAGAAGGGAAAAGGGCATTTAGGGCCTTTATTTTCTTATCCCCATTTATGTATTATTTTAATTATTAACGCTAAATAAGCAAATTTTATGTAGCTAACTTGCAGTTAATAGGAGAGCATTTGCAATTTGGTCCATCTTAATTCTTTTTTCATTCAGCTGCTCTGGCTTGCTGAATGACTAATAGGCTGCCTCTCTCCAGACTCCCTGACATGCAGATATTAAAGAGCATTGTTTATGTGGATTTTTTTTTTTTTTTTTTTTCCGGAGACGAGAGATTTTCTGAGGATTTGGTTATGGAAGCATAAAGTTTATGGCAAATAGCTTCAGTGAATGTTAGAAGTTGTAATTTCTTTCAAAGGCAGTAGAAATTCAACATCAAGGGACTAAAATACACTGGAAAAGAGTTGTGTGCTAACAGAAGTGATGTTTGCCTCACAGTATACTGCGAGAAGTTCTACTTTAATACAGGCATCTTGAAGCTTAGCTCCTACAGGGAATATAAGCAGGACTTGAAACAACCCCTGCTCTTTATAGAGAGACGTATTTGAAAACAGATCTTCTGATATCCCACAATCAAACACCCAGAAGATTCAGACTCTGAAAACATACCATGCAGAGTAGAGTACGGTAGATCAGGAAACACCTGTGGGATTACATGTCGCCATGTCACCCTCTCCCACACAGAATTCATGTAGCTACTGCAAGGGTTTTGACTGGTGCAGTGGATTATATCCATGAAAATCTCATAGCTACCTGTACAATTTGCCTTTTCATGTTTTCTCCCCTCACTGATTGCTACTCTGTAAGTGATTCAGTGCAGAATCACCATACTTTGGGTTTCCCAGAACTGAGTCTGTGTCAAGCCCAGTCAGATGTACTTAGTTATTCAGGCATCGCATGTCTTTGAAGAGCAAGCTTGATACCTTGTTAGACGTGCCTAGCTTGATGTCAAAACCAGTGCACCAAGGAACTTCATGGAATATTTAACTACCATAAATGAAAAAATGCAAGGGCCCCAATTCGAACAGTGCATGTTTAAGGTTAATGTCAGACTAGCACTTAACTTACTGACTTAAGTGCTTTACTGAATCCCTGCCAGTAAAGGCAGACCAAAGACAACTACAAGATAAAACATGGCAGAGAGCAATCTTGTATCCTTAAGTGACATTCTCCACTAGATCACCATCAAGTTTGAGATTAAGCAGAAAAAGGAAGAAAACAGATTATTCAGCATTTTATAGCCATCTCAGTCGAACTAGGACAAGAATGAAGAGAAAGGATTTGCAAATAAAAGCACTGTATGAAAATAATCTGAAAGTTTAGGGGGTTTGGGGCTCAACTTCCCCACCTTTGTTCACAAGGAATAACTCACTTCTCAATGCAAACAAGCAAAACTGTTTGAGCAGCAACAGTCTCCCAACAGCAGATCCAATGTGCTTGTGTCTGTCAGGGCCAGAACTTAAAAGCCAAGAGAGACAATATTGTGAAAAAGTTGAAGAAACCAAATATTTTGACTGGCTGCCAGCCACATCATTGTATTTGAATAACTAAGCAGACAAATGATCCTTTAAAAAAAAAAAAAAAAAC
>Ga0065711_1002111_pt1 | contig 36508 bp, 17 predicted proteins | sample Hoacrofraction12_FD_59098 | JGI IMG/M metagenome (GOLD analysis project Ga0065711, IMG submission 59098) | Hoatzin crop microbial communities from Cojedes, Venezuela - Epithelial fraction 12 v2 (version 2) | ecosystem: Host-associated > Birds > Digestive system > Esophagus > Crop | place... | reverse complement strand
GGCTGGAATATCTCCAGAGAAGGAGACTCCACAGCCTCCCTGGGCAGCCTGGGCCAGGGCTCCGTCACCCTCAGAGGGAAGAAGTTCTTCCTCGGGTTCAGCTGGAGCTTCCTCTGCTTCAGTTTGTGCCAGTTGCCCCTTGTCCTGTCACTTGGCACCACTGGAAAGAGTCTGGCCCCGTCCTCCTGACCCCCACCCTGCAGATATTTGTAAGCATTTCTAAGGTCTCCTCTCAGCCTTCTCTTCTTTGGGCTGAAAAAGAAAGCAAGAATGAAAGAAGAGAGCCTCAGTTCTTTGGTATGTGAGCAGATCACCTCGGTGTAACCTGTTCTGCGTTAACTGTTGGCGTTTAAACTCACACCCCATGGTCCACTGCAGTAAACATGAAATAATTGGATGGAGATAACTAACAAATGACGAGTTAAACTGCTTTGGTTTTCCTGGTTTATGTGGGGTAAGCGTGCTTACTGGTGCGGTCAGGCAGGTAGCACAAGGTAGTTTATCCAATGTTCCTAGTAGGAAAGAGGGGTTTTCTTTGGGTTTGGGGGTGGGTTTTTTCTTCCTTTTTTTTTTTCCTCTTCCGCTTGCCCCATTTCTGGATAAGCCACAAGTTAGGCCATGAAATACCTGATGTGACCTTCTTTTTCAGCAGGATGCGACAGCCAGGTGGTCTTTTTTTTTGCCAGTGTATTTCATTTCATCATTTCTAAATCTTTACAGTATTTAATATTTTAGGAAAAATGAGAAAAATGAAATTGCAGGACAGTTTCTATTAGTGTTGTTCATTTTTTTGCAGAGGTATTTTTGATGGGTGAGGGAAGGTCCAGTGAAGTGAAAAAAAATTGCCAAGTGTGGAAATATTTTACCATCCATCTTAAGAATGTCAGCTGTAGAGATATTGTGTCACTTTGTCAGCCTTCCATTTGTGTATTCTGTGAAATTCTGAGACCACATCCAGAGAGGTACAGCTTCAACCTGCGCAATTTGTGTGGCTTAGTATAATTTTACTGTTGGAATGGTTCCTTTCTTAGTAACATGGTCTTAGCTTCTTGGGTTGATAGTCTTTAACATCAATTTTTAGATAAATTCTGCTCTGAAAAGGTATTTATCCGACAAATTTGGAGGTAACATAACCTATTTTTCTTCCACGTTGTTGTTTCTCCATCTCATTTTTTTGCTTACGTGGTCTGAGTAAAATAAAATCTGGCAGTTATGTGACTGACAGTATTTAGAGTTTATTTGTCTGCACTTTTTTGTGTCCTTTGGTAGTAAACAAACCTTTCTTGATATTGCTGAGTATTTAGCTTGTAATTAAGCAACATTATTCCAGTTATTAAGAAAAACCCATATCTCTCTTAAAAACCTTTCAATCTGGAAAAGCAACAATTTGACATTTACGTGAAAATCTGCTCGGTGAGGCTATTATCTGTAGCATTGTGCTTTTTATTCGTAACAATTGAACCTCTATTCAGCACTTAATAAAGTAATGTGTTGCAGGCAGTCCGGTTTGCGTCTGAGTGATTATGAAGTGTTTATGACAGCTCCTAAGCTGACACTCTGCGTAATGGTGTTACATTGACTTGGGAACACCTTTGCAGCCTGCCTCCAGGAGCGTGTGTCTCTGCGCAGTCTGAGTGCTTTCACATTAACATCTCCTTGGAGTAAGATCTTTGACTACAGAAGTGTTACTTGCAAATGGAAGATACCATTAGGGCTGCTTCAAAGGACTGAAATAATGTTTGGACTGCTGGGTGCTGAAGTAACGGCTGGGGTTTTGAAGTGCGGTGTCTAAATCTGTATTGCATAAGAAGCGGAAGGTGTCCATCCAAACGGCTTTTCTTTGATCTTTGTTTTGAAACGGGGGTGGGAAGGTTAAAAGTGTTCTTAAAATATGCCTCACTAAGTGGGGAGAAATCTGGGAATATACAAAAGTATGACTAGAAGTTCCTATCTGATAATTGTGCAGTGTAGTTTTGTGTTTTATTTGGAATTTGTTTTTCCCTTGCTCCCAGTTTCATGTTTCAAATACAGTTGGAACTGGTTTCTGCCTGATGTGGTTTCCAAGTATCTGTTCTAGATGTTCCTGTTCAGGGAAATGCATGTTGGCTGGTTTTGTGGCAGATACTTTTTTTTTTCATTGTGTGCTGGAAGTTTCAGAAGTAGAAAAATAATCTTAATTTAATGGTTCATATGAAAATTAAAAAAGAACGATCAAGCTTGAGTTGAATAAAGTAGGAACTACCAAAGGGACCTTTTAATAACAAGCACAGCCATGTATTTAGTGAAAAATACCTAAAGGCTGTGGTGTAATGGTGCTGCCACAGTCCGACGGGATGTGTCAGCCCCTACGGTAGGTGACTTCTGTGGGGAGACCTCTGGAATGAGAGGGCTCATTGGGCACGGATGGTGTCACACACTGCTGTTTTTCCACTGCCAGACCTTAAATTTCTGTAAATGCTGCCGTCGATAATAGTGTGATTTTTAAGTTGTTAAAACTGCAGTTGTCCAGCAGATGGTTTGTGGACGTGTAGATGGGTGTGTATGGTAAGTTGGGGAGGCCAGGTCCATTCTGTTCTCTCAACTGTTTGTCAGAAACGCTGTCTGCTGGGGCTTCCACGTGGTCGTCTTAGGCCTGTTGTAGTTCTGTCCCCTTTTAGGGCAGGGAAAAGGAGTAGTCACTTAAGTAAGCTGTGATCCTTCCTCTGTCCAGACCTCCTCTTGGTAGAGGGTACTGCTGTTAAGGCTTGTGTTAGCCACTTGGAAACATGTAGTAATGACCTGACCTAGTAACCCTGGAAAATGTCTAAGGACTTCACAAAGCATCTGTGCAAATCTTTTCTGGGGCTTAGGTTTTTTACACTGCAGGTACTAGCAGTATCTAAGAAAATTTCTGGCTTTACACTCATTAAATGACTGCAGAACTGTTGGGAGTGGTTTTGTAACTCATATGATACCCCTCACCGGGAGGAAAAAAAGCGTGTGCACCAACCTTTGAACAGGATGGGGTGAGAGGTATCAGCAGAGTCCCATCGGCATTCCATGTGGCTCTCGTTGGGTGGGGTCAGAGCTAAAATGAAAACGCATGAAGGGTCTTTTTACCCATATTCTGTCTCCTTCCAATATTGTCTTTTCGTAGAAATTAAGTGATTAAAAACAACGCAGAACTGTCCCCCAAATTAGAATTTTACAGGGAGCCTGCAGCCTGATCATGCTACAACTCCTCGAAATGTATGACAAATAAAGGGAGAACATTGAGGAAACTGTAACCAAAAACATTTCTAAGCTTTCATTGGTTTTTAAATTCAGTTAGTGTAGCCATAATTTTAAATGCTCGGTGCAATTTCATACTTAGTTCATTTACTAGAGTAGACATCTGTAACATTCTTTGAGCATCGAAATTCTTGTAATCTCTAGATGATTACAGAGATTTGTTTTGAATGGAAAAGCAGACTGAATTTCTAAACTAAAGTGATAATATTTGTCATTTTACTTAGAGTCTTTCCTTACTCTCTCAGTAGTGAGATGACTGGTAGTAGTCTTTAACCCAACGTGATTAATGATTATATCAAGCAGTATTTTGTGGTGGTATCTGTCAATTGTTTGTTGTCATGTTATAACATACCATGATATCTGTATCATATTTAAAACATATATCAGAATATTAAAGAAAACCCCTGATATCTTCCCTGTGCTCTGTGACAGTTTTTTAATATACAAGCAGTTTGCTTTGATATAATTGCACAATAGTTTATGCACAGTGTTTCGAACGTTGTTTCAGTTTGGTGTATGTCTGACTTTTAGTTTTTCGCCATGTGAAAACCATTTTCTATGGTTGGAAACTATTAGTTATCCTTAGTGTGAACAAAGCTTCCTTTGTTCTGGTTTTTTTATGGGTGCAAACTGGTACGCTCCAAACAATAAAGCTCTGTCATCAAAAATTAACCAGTCCTCCAAATTTCTGGTACGTCATATTTTCAGCGGTAGCTCAAGACGTTTAAGCGGAGGAGAGAGTTCTTCTTCCTCTTTCAATCTGTCCTTATTGGAAGAGAGCGATGAAGCCTTCGTTGGGGGCCGGGTTTTGAATCAGCGCGTTCTTTGCTTGCAGCCTTCCCCGTAGGTCTGGGGCTTGCGGTTTGGTTCTGGGCGCTGGGAAAGCTGAAATGTTCTGTCGGACCAGCTTGGAGCCGTCAGTTTGGGTTCACTCTTTCATAGAATGAGTACCTGAAGCTGCTTTTACAGCTTAATATTCAATTCTTGAAACCTGTTTGGAAATATTCTTGGCGTTTGGAATAGGAAAGAAAAACTTTTAAGAGCTTTGAAAGCTGCCACAGGGACTCGCTACTGAGCTGGATCAAATCCAAAATGGCAGCCGCAGCCTAGTTTTTTCACAGGTGCTTTTTGAAGAATTTAAATCTCTGTTTTCAGTTCGTGAAATCTATTTATATTTTGTCTATGCTTATGAGACTGTGTAGCTCAAGGGACTGGTAATGGGATGTGGAGCCTTTTGCTTATACTTGCCAGCCCACACCTCACCCAGACTGGCAGCGACAAAGCCGGTCGCCATTTAGCGATGGGGCTGGGCTTCTGTTAAATGCAGTTCCTTGTCCCACCTCGGTTCCTGGTCACATAAGCGTCCCATTCACAGGAAAGACTGGCTGTCAACGCTGGCTGTCTCAGGAGTGAGATAAGGCGCGAGCTGCCAGGAAGATGATGACTGTAGAATCTCTCTGCTCTGAACGTGGCGCTTTCAGTCAAAATTGGTACACGTGGGCTCAGCAATGGTAATAAAGTTTTGTGTTTTATGTAGATAAATGAAGGACATTAGCATCAACCACAGTTAATTTGGAATTTTGTAAGACTGCAAATAGCAGAAGCTTCTGCTGGTGGTGGTGTTTAAAAAAAGTTAATCAGAAGTCAAAGAAAATCTTGAACTCTGAAGCCCTAATCCATTTTTCAATGCCAAGCAAACCAGAGGAACAACCAAGCCCTTAGTAATTCAGGGCATACAGCAGAGGCCAATGCCTTCTGTGGTTTCCTGGTTTTGTAGAACTGTTAAGGACATACAACTTTAAAAAAATCCCTTAAGAAAACTGTTATTTTATGGAGCTGTGATTGATTAAGTATTGATGTTTTAATCTGATCCATTTTAGTGTCATGTCCAGATTTTTTGTAAATTTTTTGGTGCTTTTTACTGAAGTTGATTTTTTCTTTACAAATGAGATGCCAGTGCTTGGGTGGGATCTTATATTTTCATTACAAAATCTGCGGTTGAGGTGTATCTGAAAATTTGCTCCTTTTTGGCTCCAAGGAGTCAACAACATATAACGTGCTAAGTACGTGAACTGTACAGATGGCTGAAGTTATCTGAACATTTACTTGCCTTTTTTCTTAGTTCTATGCAGTTTCCCCCTTGGGGGGGAAAAAGAAAATCCTATGCAGGCTTAGAGGAAGGGACATGTTACTGCAGTCTTACACATTACAGTGGTCTCAAAACCCCTATAGGAGCTACCTATAATCTTGTCTTTGCCACCGTCTGCTCCTGTGGCTTTGGTTAGTCCGTTTAACCCTTCTTCATGTAAATTCCCACCTGTATAAAATGATATAATAGTTATCTTTCAAATAATGAATATGAATTATTAAAAAGTAAAAGCATTATACGCCTGGAAAGAGCTGGGCTGGCATTTTCATGTTAGGTGCTGTAGTACAAATAAACTTAATTTGTGTTTGTATATTTTAGGCTTTTCTTTGAAAATCTCAATTTTAAGCTCTACCAGGTCTTGGCATCACAGGCTACAAAAACATGCTCTCTGGAGCTCAGTATATTTAAGAGCAGCAACCGAGCTAAGAAGGTTTGGCCTTCTTAGTGTATCTTACTTTTGGGACTATAACTTTATTTGAAGTGGATGGGAGTTAGAGCTGATGTGCTGGCATAGTTAAAGCGTGGAAGGAGGTGACTGAATTGGGTTGGATTATTTTACGTGAATCACTTCTTCCATACTTTCGTTATGCTAGTTCTTTTCCCTCTTGTTTTCATTCATGGCCATTGATGTGCATGCACATGTGAAGCAGCATTTTCATGATTCTGGGGAAAAAATCTTTAATTGCCAATAATAACAGTTCCAAAGCATTTTGTTTTTCTTCTTCAACATTTCCTCCTTTCCCTTTTCATAGAGCTGGTGTGTTCTGACGGATAGACCACGTGTTGTTGTCTTCATCTCTTTTTTATCTCTTTATTTCTCTCTCTCTCTCTTTTTTAAATTTTTCTCATTTTCTGCTTAGCTGCACTCTGCTTTTTCCAGGCTGTCTCTTCTGCATGTAGATTTGATCTATCTGCTTTTTTTTTTTTTCACACTGTCCTCCAAACTCAGGATCTGCTGAAGCAATCAGCAAACCTTTGCTGAGTTTGATCATCATTCTTTTGCCTGGTATAGAATCTGGTCAGCAGGCTCTTCAGAGCAGAGGCCTCTGGCTGTCCCTGAGGGAGAATTAAACTTGTTTTGCAAAAGCTGAAGTACTGCGAGGTTGTATGTTGTTCAGAGGATGCTGCTAGCTGGAAGAGGAGAACCTGCTACGAGTGGAACATCTGCCTACTAAAATCAGAGCAGGGTATACTAAGGGATTAATTCTCATATTGATTACAGTTTTGAAACAAAACTGTCGTGTCCATCAGGAATAATTCTGATGGCATCATGGACAGTAATGTGGATTCATACCGATGTGGAACTGCTAGCTGTCTGCGAAACAAAAGTGGCTGGGAATGTGAGTTCCCCAAATTTGTGTAGCTTGAGTGTTATTCCAGGCGTAGTGTGGAAAAGCAGTGGTTCGCTACATTCTGTGTTTGCTTACTGTTTACAGAATGATGAGCTGCCTCTGGGGTAAATAGTGTTTTCACAGTAATCTTATGAAAGACTTGTGCTTCGGTGGGGTAGGTTTCGTTCTGCCCACATTATCTAAAGCAGTGATAAGAAGTAATGTGGTTCAGGGCGAGGATTGGAAGTAAGCTAAGAGTCAGAAGTAGTATACTTAAGATTTGTTGGTCAAACAGTAGTAGTATTTTAACTCTTTGAACGTGTGATCTGAAGCGCAGAAAGAAATGGAACAACTATAAAATGACATTTCAAGAAGCTGACTTGGATTTATAGTTTATTGATTCGTAAGAACCTTGTTAGGAAATGTGTTCACTTCTGATACTGTAAGCTGCTTGTTTGGCAAAGCTTTATGCCAACACGTTGGCTACGCTCTTAGTCCCGTTACATCTGTTTTAAGTTGTTGGTTATTTGGAAATGAGCTTCATAATGTTTGCCATTTTCCTGAAGTTTGCCGTTCCGTATCGGATCCCTTCCCAGGCAGTTAGGAAAGTGCGTTCTGACCAACTGTTTACAGGAAGTCTGGAAATCCTACTTAACTGCTGCTGATTTGATCTTTTCAAGATTGCCGTTAGGGACAAACTTAGTTAGTTTGACCCGCTATTTTTAAACATAATTTTCACACCTGGAGAATGTGGAATGTACCAATAGAACAAATTCTCTGATCTTTAATCACCACTGTTTGCCACTCTTATCATTGGTTAATGACCATTTTTCTTTGAAACATGCGCTGTGTAGAATAAATGCTAGTGCTTCAGATTCCTTGAGTTTTTGTTCATTTTAGTCAGCAGCCAACTTTCAAGTCCTGTTTCTTGTGAAACATGTCTAGTCATTAATAGCAGATAGTGTTAATATCTCAGTCATGCAGTCTAAGGCACGATAACTTGTGTTATTTAAGACTTCTGAGATAAATTCTCATTTAGAGTAATTGTGGATGGTTGATTAGAAAGGCAGTGCTTACCAACTTTCGTACTTACCTTTCTTACAATGTCTTTCTACCTGTTTTCTTACCTACTAAATAGATATATTGTTATAAGTATATATATTTTTAACGTTTTGTGTTTATAATCCATATGTTTTGCAGATCAGTGGTGAAGCTCAGGAACTCTTTTCTGTCCGCCATGGTCCAGTTCGAGCTGCACGGATTTTACCAGCTCCACAGATCAGTAAGTAAATATTTATATGGTTCATAATGAAGCATAACTTTTTTACAGACCTTTGTCCAAATTGTTGCTGTAACCTGATATGTAGATTTTCCCATGTATTTTAAACTGTCACGTTCATAATAGCTTTCTTTCTTACTCCTACTCTGTAGTCCAGTGATTTCTCCAGTTTCATCTGCAGATTTTAGCTTTGGTGCTGCTTCCTTTGTAGTTTCGAGGGTATCTAGGTATGTCTGTGCTCAGAGATCAGTCCAGAGGTGTTAATGATTCTGTTTGGAAATGTTTATTGTCAGTATTTTATTGCTATAAAATAATATTGAAATTAATTTTTTATAGCAAGGCAGTGGCTGATAGCACTAGATCTAGCAATTATTAATGTTTATTAAAAATTCTTATAGTGCATTGTAAAGTCTGTTCATAATGTGATGCCCTTCTGAACTCTGAAACTCTTTAGAAGGATAGTATGTCATTTATTTGTAACTTGTTCAGGAGCTGAAACTGAAATAATGTAACTAAGATAATGCAAGAAGCAGATGATCTAAGTAATGTAGTTTGTACAAAGAGAAAATATCCTTCGCTGATTATTTGAATATTTTATTTATGAATAAAATATCAAGTATTTTCTACGCTGTGAAATTAAATAGTCACCTACTGCATGCATTAGGTTTAGCAGTCGCAGCTTTTAATGATATTTTTAAAATAAGCTGCTTTTCCACTCCAATAAAAGTAATGAGAAAACAGAAGTTGTTTTTTGGGGTGGTACTCATTTCTAATTTGTTCTCCTTCTGCTTATTTTATGTAAACTTCATTCAGACAATTAGCCCTTGTTAGGGGTTGAACTTTTATCATGATCCCCTGAGAGCCGATAGACACCTCCTCTCCTGTACTGCTCAAATACTGTTTTGTCGAGCTCTAAGACAAGGTTTGTTAAACAGGATTGTTTCAGAAATTTGGAGTTAGCCCCCTGGAAGAGCTTGCTGCAAAATTTAAGCAACTATAGATAAACAAGCAAATCCCTTTAAAAACCGACGCTGTTCAATCTAAACACAAGATCTAATAGTGGACTTCTTCAAGGCCGAAGATCTGTTGGGGTCCTGGCTCATTTTTGGTTTCGTCAGCATTTTGCTTATCCACTCTCCCTGTAACCTCAACTGGGCAAGGTATTCTGTCCAGCTGCTGAGTAGTATTTCCAGTTTAAATTGGTTGCCGTGGTTTACTTTGCAGATGAGAGGAGTGTACTTTTAGTATGACCAAGGTTTTCTGGGATTCTGCTGGATTACCAATTTTACTAATATATTATGAATTACCTAGTGAACTCAAAAAATATAGCCTAAGATCTAATTGTTTATTTTTTAATTACAAAACTAATAAATTACAATAATTGAGTGTTTCAATGAAAGTAAAAGAAGAAGGGTAAAGGTTTAATGGACACATTTTGTATTGTCTCAGTGATTTCCTGAGCAGAGGCGTATACAAAGTGTGAGTCTATGGGGTTCTTTATTATAGGTTAAAGTAATTCAAAGCAAAATACTTCACAAGCATTTTGTGCCTTTATTCTGTTTATAGGAGCACTGCATGATTCCTGATGGTCTATTTTTTTTGCTATTATGTGCTTATTAAGTAATAGATGATGTCTATGCCTCTTCCTCTCCCCAAGAAAAAAAAAGGAGAGAGAAGTGTAAATGGAAATGAAGATGAAGTAAATTAACTGAAGAACCTATAAGTTCTGTTTTTTTTCTGGTAGTGAAATAGTGCTTTCTGATTCTTCAATTTAGTGAGTTACACTGCTTATGAATTCCTTAAAGCAGTTACTCTCTGTCTCTAACGCAAATATTTAGCATCTGACAATGATAGTTGCTACATTAGAAAACTATTAAAATTAGCTCATATTAAATTAAGCGAAACCTTTTAAAAACATGTTTTGGTCTCTTTTTACATGGCTTGGTTTAAATAAATCTTTGATTAAAAGTACATGAATGTATCATTGATCAGTATCTGGAATTGGATAAGAGTAAAGCTGTAATAAGAGGCCTTACATAACTAACACATGAGCTTTAATGATTCTGAAGAAAACAGATGAATTTGTAAAAGAGACGCTGATTACCATCGGTAGGCTCAAACACTATTTTACTGTAAAGCTGTAAAAGGGGAATTATTGAAAATAGGACTCTCTCAGTGGATGGATTTGGCACGTTCCTAGAAACAGATTTTAGTTTGCGATAAGAAGCTCATTCCCAGGTGTGAAGGGAAAGCTCGTGGTTTTAACTTGGTGACTTCACAGTAGCAGAACTTAATAGTTTGTCAACTGTTTTGTTAAAATACTGTGGTCCTTTGATGTTAGATCCTCTGCTGCACCATGTGCTTCGTAGCATAATACAGCATTGTTTCAAAAGAGTTATTTCATAGAGGCTTATTTCATGCAGGCTTCTTGCAAAGGAGACCCCTGCAAATCTGATTTAGCAGGTTAGAAGTGGTCCCGGTAGCAGGAGTGCGGTGCGGTGTCTGAAGCTGGCCTTGCGCGCTGCCAGCTCGGATCCGGCGAGGTTTATTAGTTCAGGCTCTGTGCCATGCTAGGGCGGTTAAATGGCTCCTGGAACTGTTCTGACCTGGCAGCTACACTGCAGTGTTCGTGCAGGGTTTGGTCTGAGCTGACAGACCGGGCAAGACCTGACCTGGCCCAGCACTGCAGCGCTTTGATGTGTCTGCGTCCGTGGCGTGGTTGGTCTGCAGCCTGGATAAGATGACCAGAAAGAATCGAGTGATTTCTGTAAATAACACTGAAAAATGTAGACATTTGCTCTTTTGTGTGGACAGAGAATATTTACTGTTGCCTTCAACAGTAGATATGGCTTTGATTATTTTCTACAGCTTGCGATAAAAATGGCCTTTTTGGGGACTTAAGATTTACACTGTGACCAAATTTTGGGCTTAAGAGGGGAGATTAAGTTGTATAGCTAATATTCAGAATATGAGAACGTCGCTGTCAATCTTAGAAAGAAGAACAGTAAGTCCTGGCACTCTGCGTGCCACATGCTGCATTATCTGCTGAGCCATCTGGTTGGCACAGCTTTTTAACTCGCCTAGCTCTTCACTTTCAAATCTGTATGCTGTGATTGAGTTTGGTACTTATTTATGTGTGTACAGAGGCCTGGTCTGCTGGGCCCTGGATCTCTCTGTCTCTTCAGATAAAACAAACATAAAAAGATGTGTTTGAAGACAAATTGATGTGACTGTGATTATTAGAAGGGAGGAAATATTAAGTGGTAGATACAAAACAAAGCTGGAACTCTACCAGTTAAATTTAGCTACCATTCTCTGGGAAGAGGGAACTACGGTTGGTAACGTCATTTCAGCTAATGACAGTGAGAGAAGCAAGCAAAAATCAGGGTGTATTAACTCCCTCCTCCATTTTGTATGATTCAGATTTGTGATGTCCTCATTACTACTCAAGTTACTGTGTACTGGGCTTCCTCTCGCACACACCTGATGGCTCTATTTAGCCACACTAACCTTTCTTTCTTTCTTCCATGTGTTTTCTCATTTTTCACCGCTTCCTCTAGATGATGCCTTTCTCATTTTCCTGAGGCAACTGACTGCATGAATACGTACTTGTAGAACTGAAATGATACCGAGTTTGATTGCTTTATATATGAAGTATTCTGTCTTGGATATGCCCACATTTGTCTTGTGGTTTTTCTCTTTTGAATAGCATTTCCCTGATATTTATAGAAACATTGAAAGTATTACTTGTTTAGGTTGTCTGTAGTAGCTGTGTGTTGGTTCACCTGTGAAGTCACTAATAAAACAGATTCAGAATTCCTCTAGTGTTTTTAAAAATCTGTTGTGTGTTCATTTTGAGGTCCATTGCATACCTACTTCGGAAATTAGTGCTAAGGAAACAACACATTTACTTCAGGTAGCTTTGCTGTTCTTCTTCCTACAAAATTAGACTATAGCTGCTTTCTGAAGTGAGTTAGTGCCACAGTCTCCCATACAGTCTCCCATTTTGCATTGTTTATCCCAGGTCATTTTATAAAACCCTGGCCAAATACCTGCTTTCTGCCTGGTGCTATCCCGTTTACGAAGGTAGGCTTGCATAGTTTAAAGTCGATCCAGAAACGAGGAAGAGCTGCAGGAGTAACATTGCGTGTGGCAATTCATGGTTAAAGGGTACGTGATGACAGGCTTGTGTGTTGAAGTTCAGATTGTTTATTGTCTGTAAAACCTATTCTCATGTCTGAGCATTATGAAAATAAATTCCTCCAGTGAACTGAATTAATTTATTGCCATTTTCTAGGTTATGCTTCTTGCAGAAAAGAGAACACAAGAGTCCTGTATCTCTGAGTGAATTGGACTGCTTAGTCAAATTGGCTGATAAGGGGAAAAAAAAAAGGCAAATAAGAATGGCAATAAGGAAATCGGAGGTACTATGTTTAAAACAACTGTGAACCAAGGGAACCTTATGGATGAAGGGTTGAAAACTAGGATTAAGATGAAATGCTGTAATTAATTGGGACACAGTAGTTTTGCAATGTAAAACTGTTAAAAGTTTAAATTCTGCAGCAGATTTGTCTCTGTACTCTACTGCTTACATCTTTGATTTTGGTAAAATAAAATTTGAACCTCAAAAGCTGACTCAGCTTTATGTGCAGGTATACTTAAGAGAACGATAATATTTAGGTTGCTGTCTGAAGGAGGGCAGATGTGAGTTTTGTATGTATTCAGCCACTTGGGTGGCTTAGTGGTTTTACGTCCCTGAAGGCCGAAATAATTGCACGGTGTCTGCGGGAGAGGAACCAGCCCTCCAAGCTGAGCGAGCAGGGGGAGTTGGGAGGTGCGTTTGGGTCGGTGTAAGTGGGACGTGCAGGTGTGCCTCGAAGTTTTGGTGTTTTGGAACTGTTATGTGGGTTGTGATGGTATAATGAATGTTAATAGGTGTGGATTATAAAAATTACAGAACAGAAATCTCAAGCATAGTGAGTAGGCCTTTTATGGATATTATAGGGAAGAATTTGGTGCACGGCATCTTAAAATACTAATTTCTTTGAAGCTGTGTGGACTGACTGACCTGTATGCCACCATTTCAGTTCTGGCCACATCATGTCAATGCTTTAGACTATTAGACCTTTAACTTTGACTGTATTAGACTGATGTGTCTTTTTAAGTCTTTTGAACAAGATTCGATCAAAATGAAATATTTCTATTGGTCTTCAATTGATGCATGACTCTAGAAACAATGATCTCTAGCAAATGTTTCCTGATCATGTTTTTGAATTTTTTTCATATGGAAGCTACAGAGCTATCAGAGAATAAAACTGTGGTGCTGTGGAGAATAAAATCAACTCTTTATAAACATGCATAGCGCTCTCTTTGATAGAACTGCCAAGATAACATTCTCCAGCCACCATTGCTTCTTGCAGCATCGCCGTCTTGTCATCTCAGACATGGCAGGGTGGAGTGGGCCGAGGAGGCAGTAGGTACGGAAATAACTGGAGCTGAAGGGGTCCTTGGGTGATAACTTTTGGGGGATGCAAGAAGCAGGTAGGATGAGGCAGGTGTTGGAGAGGGACTTTGAAACTTGAAATGTCTGGGCAACGCTGGGAGCTGAGGGAGTTAGAATAGTAGGAGGCTCATGGTCTAGAACGTTAGTCCTAAAGGAGCACCTGAAGTTCTGGGATGAGGGCAGCGGTCACAGCGCCGTTGATCAGGTGTGATCTTGAGTAAGGCCGTTAGAGTTTATCTGCGCAGGAAACGGAGCGTTTGTAGATGCTACCCTGGTGCTGAGGAAAGAACTCACAGGCTATTTTTAGGGCTGGCTCGAGCCTCTTCACTTCTCTTTCAAGTAGCACATACGCTTTTTCACATTTGTGTTCAATAAGAAAGCAGACACAAAATGGTAGTGATCAGGAAATGTTAAGAAATATGTTTTTCTTCTTTTCCCCTGAAAGGAAGAAGCACAATAGGCCGTGAAAGCCGTACCTCGTGAGTGCCAGTCATGGGGCCTGATGCGTTGCCAGGCGCTGGTCGGCTGCGGCGCTGGCGTGGGGCAGGACCACGAAGGCAGCACGATTTTCGAGTAACAGAAGGAAGAGGGTGTATTTGACCAGGAGATGCGCAGCGGTATTGAGCGGCTGCGATGGCACTTGATCAGCGGAGTTACACACCACAGAAATACCTCCGTGGTGCATGTGTGCTCGTGCTAATTCGGTCAGAATTAGACATTTATACAGTGCCTCTCTTACTCAGGGGAAACAAGGGTACTTGTTATAGTTTTGAGTAGCTTTTGAGTTCCTGTGGAAATCACTGTTTGTTTTTTTTCCTTCAAAAAGGTGCGCTGCTGCTGCAGTTGTTGTTGTTATTGGCATTATTGAGAGGCCTTAGTCGGCCCGGGGGATGTCTGTTCACAGCTTCGTCAGAAGGACAGTCCCTAAGCTGCTATCAGCTGATGTGTAGATAACCTTTGGACTTTATAAAGTTCTAAATGTTGATGTGTATGAAATTTTATTTAGCCACAGATTTTTTTTTTTTCAGTTGTAAGTATACTAACTGAAGTTAGATTTTTTAAAAAAAAAAGTATCCTTTAGCCAAATGGAGCTGTAGAGAAGGTGGTGCCTTGTTGGCAGGCAGGACAGTTTTCATTACTTTAATTGTGTGATTTGTCAGGATTTTCAGCTTTTCATAAATGCTGTAGTGTTATATGACAGAATTAAAAGCATTTAGAATAAAAGGAGTTTAAGAAAAAGACTTTGCAACAGGATTTCAATACTTTTTGTATTTGAGGGATTTAGCTAGCTGTTTTTCATTTCAATCATCCTGCTGCATTTTGTTAAACACTGTGTGTGGAGCAGGTGTGTACAACGTCAGTGTATCGCACATGCAAATAAACACAATTTTACAAATAAAAATTAATCCACCGTAACTTGGAAGATTAAATCCCACTGCAGAACTAGAAAGGGTTGCTGACTCCATTAAGCATTGCAGAGAACAACACATGTCGCTCTTTGCAATCTCGTGAATGGGACCGCTATTAACCTGATTTAATGCCCTGCAGAGTCCTCAAAGTAATGATCCTTTTCTACATTATTAATATTTACATTCTGAAAGTATATATTTGAAGCAGAAAATGGATTTTTTAAAAATGAGAGCCTCGGTCATTACAGAGTGAAATCAGAAGTTTAAGCACCTGTTTTGCAAATTTTGCAAATCTGTGTTGCGAATATTAAAAACTGTTATTTCTTTTGATTTTGTGCAGTTGTTTTCCCTGTGCTCCCCACCACCTTTCTTCCCCTTGCTCCCGCTTCCTTGTTGTTAAACTAGATCACAAAGAAGCATAGGAGTTTATGCCTCTAATATATCCTATTAAAAAAAAAAAAGAAGAGAAAAAAGTATTGTTAAATACTTAAGGTAAAATCCTGGCTCCACTTTAATCAATGTCAGAACTCCTGGTAGTCAGCATTTCACCCTCAATACCGAGAGACTAGCTAAGTGAGCAAAAACAAATGGAGTTCATCTGTTACTCGTATTGAAGAAAACAAATTGGTTGCCGGATTCTTAAGAAGACTATATGTTTCATTTATCAATTTACAGTTCAGTACATACAGTACAGGTATGACTCATAAAAGCCCTTGGAAATAATAGGAATAAAAGGAAAATGCATTTGGCTGTTTGAGGTTACTTGTAAAGCTATTGTTGATGGTGAAATTATTGATGTGAGCCGTGTGACTTTATAAATACCCAAAGGTGTAGGAGGGAAGACTTATCCTTGTACAGATGAGAGTACTGAACAGTGTTTGTTACAAATTAATTGCATGTACCTGAGTTATTAATAATTAACAGAGTCTGTTATGTGAAAATGTATATTGTTAATTGTTGTGCCTTTCTAAATAATTGATTTAGTGCAGTACACCAGTATTTGTGAACTAGATTTTGAACAACTGTATCACTAATATTCTTTATAGATCAAAGGGTTTGGTGTATAATAGGGAAGAAAAAAATAAAATTCCATTATTCACCACACACATGCATACCCATAGATAGATAATTAAAAAGACAAAGATTGAAAGAGAATGGAGGAAATTTAGTGGTGGTGGTGTTGGTTGTTACTCTATTTAAGTTGGGTAGAAACATACTCTGGAATTTAGTAAAATATTGTTCACAAGTAGAAGAGAGATATTTTTTTTACTTGATTTTAGGGTTTTTTTCTGTTTACACAGCAATAAGGCAAAGTTTTCAAAACTTTTAAAGCAGCATTTTAAGCAATGTGGTGTATTTAACAATTGGATGGCTCTGGAGGGAAGGTGTGCCTGCGGTTTGGGAAGACGAGAGGCTGTTTTAGTTGCCCAGCTCTGGTGCCAGTGGTGGCAGCGTGCACGGACCCCAGGGCAGGCAGAACTGAATGCAAGCAGCGGACGAGCCCAGGCCAGATGCTGCAGCTGGGGCTGTGCTGGGGTTACCTGGTGAAGCTGATCCCAAAAGGAGTTTGGGTTTGGTGTCAGAGTTCTGATTTCGCTTGGAGTGAACAGCAGGCATAGCCTGAGTCTCGCTGGAAGCTGCTTTCTTGAAGGCTTACATCCCTTGGTGGCGGAGCTTAGTGAAGACTGTTTTGAAGTCTTGTATTTTCTTCGGCGCAGGGCATGGGCTGTAAGCATGGCCGTGCCTCGGGCACACGCTGGCAGCCCAGCTCCTCACGCGCTGAAGAGAGTGGCTGCTCTTAGCTGCGCTCTTACGGCTGGCGCTCTGATACTCCGCTGCTACCTCAGTAAAGTGGAAACCAAGGTGTGAAATCCACGCAGAGCTGGTGACAGCCTTACTACAAACAGCTGTTCTAAAACAATCAAAAGAGAGCAAGTGTTACTCGTTCCAGAATCCTTAACCCCAAATGAAATGAACAGGAGAGAACTCCAAAATCCTGGCCAGATTTTGCTGCTTGTTTGTTACTCATCGCTATCTCTTTCAAGATCAGTTCTTCCAGTGTTCCCGACTCTGCCTGTTATTTGTATTTCTGTCCCTAACCTCATCCAGGCTGTGAGCTTTGTATTATATATTTGATATCCTTCCTATATATTGGGTCCCTACAACATGCACACCTGTACTTTGAAAGGTAACACAAACAGTCTGTAGTGATTTGCTTTTTCTTTTTTGCTTTCCCTCTTGTTAGGTGCTCAGAAATGTGATAATTTTTCTGAGAAGCGGCCTCTCCTTGGTGTGTGCAAAAGCATTGGATCTTCTGGGTAAGAATATTTTTCATGAATAAATTCTTCTATATAGACTGTAATGTCATCTAAGAAAACCCAGTAGATGACATCTTTAAAGCTCTATTCCTTTTCTGCTAATGGGATGACACTGTGAAGTGCATTTAAAGTTTTTTGTGGTGTCAGCACACATTTGCTTATGACTTAAGCTTTTCAGAAGGAACAAAAAATAGAGACTCTTGATATAAAAAAGATGAAGAGATATTTTGAATTTATTTTGTTCTCAGCGTAATCACGATTTTATGATTAGTCTTTTCTGGTATTAGTCCTGGTCAGGATTATTACTGAGTGTCTAAAGTAATATCTGTCTTAAAAAGTAATGAGAAGATGCTTTCAAGCAGCAGTCATATACCAAATGAATTACAAGCACCAAGCAATTTCATTGTTACAGCCGCTCGCTGTTTATTAGCAAAATACATTTTAAATCTACTTCTTTGAGTTAGAAAAATAAGTTAGCTGTTGTGCTCTCTGGACAGTATTGTTGTATCACTCCTAAAAGAAGGTCTTAAGATATTTTACGTCTGTGTTGGACATGTTGATTCAGATGACGCAAAGGATTTATATCTATACCTACAGGAAAATATTTTCTTTTCAAGGGTAATCCTCTACACAGAGATTCAAAGGCTGAGCAGTTGAAGTAAATCTTCTTACAGTAGTAAGACTAATTCTGTGCCACACCTTTTTCAGTTAAGAACTTAATCACACTGGGTGTGGAGGAAGACAGTGAAGTCTATGTAAAAGTTCTCTGTGTGTATTATTACTGTGTTAAACTAGAATATTCAAGTTACCTGTCTTAAACATTTAGAACAAAAACTACGTAGGGTAGAGAAATGAAATGTCTTCCTATTGTTGTGTTTGCAACTTGCAGAACTGTTCGTAGCGCCTTTTCTCCTTCCCCCTCCTGTAAGGGTGTGTGATCTCGTGAAAAACTTCTGCTAAGTAAGAGTGCATGTAACCAGTGATGCAAATACTGCTCTTGTAGGACTTTCAGTCTTAATCCAAACAGTGTATTTATATGTAAAGGTTATGTTGGATGGAAAAAACTTCTCCTTCATACTTTTGCTTTAGAAGCTGAGATATCTGAGAAATGAAAAGTATAAGGATCATTATTTTCCCTGTGTTACAGTATTCCTCAGTGAATGGGAAAAACTTCAAAGGGTTTTGGTAGTTTCTGCTTTTCTACAAACAAAGGAGCTTGTATGTTTTCAAAATGAGTGGATAGGTTTGTGTTACTCTTTATCAGTAGTTAAATATCTGTGAACAGAAGATTTTTAATCGGCCTTTCCACTGTGACCAGAAGAATAGCACATCCTTAAAAAAAAGGAGACTGTGCTACAGGCTCTTGTTTACCCGTTTAATAAAGAACCGGTTTGCTCATGGTTGTAAACCTTCAACAAAAAACTCTGAAACACGTTTCCACGTTTACTGTCCATTGCAAGTTAGTTTTGAAAGAGTCCTTGCAATTTACCTATTTTGCCAATAACTTTCAGATGAAGAGTTCTTTGATAGTGTGCCCTCAACTGGAGTCACACTCCTTTTAATGTGGCTCAAGTGTCATACTTCTTTTTTTCTTCTGTTATATTCATAGATCATTTGATTAATTTCTGTAATGATTGTTCTGCATAAAGAATTTGTGTAGAACATTAAAATAGCTGCGTCACGAATGGCTTCTGAACCTGAATCACAATTTTAATTCTGATCTTAACTTGAGGTTTTATGTTTAACAGCATTTCCTGTTTATCTTAATGGTTGTGGACAGATAAAACACCTTGTTTAATCATGTATCGGAAGAAAATACATTTATTCCAGAGGATTTATTCCAAAGCACTTGATATTTTCAGTACAGTCATCTCCTCACCTACTTTGGAGATTATGCTGGCGATGGCCTGAAACACTGCAGCTGTCAGCACGCTACTGAAGCTGTGCAGGGAATAGGAGGCCCATTCGGTCTGCTGCGGTGGCAGGTAAAATAATCAGTGAAATGATGCAGCTCTGACACTGAAATATTTCCTGTGGAACATAAAGGTAAACGACGTGTCTGAAAGACCGAATGATTTTCTCGAAGGTAGCTAGTCCATGGCAGGTCCAGGAGTGAAATCCAAGTCTTTCAGCACACAGTCTGTGATGCTGAGGCGTTAAACTGCATTGTCTTCCTTCCACATCAACTGAATGAGATTGGACGTGGTTATGACAATGGGGCCAATGTCCAAAACAGTCCTGCCATCACAGCCCCCCCGCCCTTGTCCTCCTCTTCACTAGGACGCCAGGTTGTCACTTTTTTAAAGGAGAAGGGTGTGACCTCCTGAAGTGATTCTGCTACTTCCAACAGTCCTCTGACTTGTTCCCATTCGAATTTTACCCAGGTTATTGTCTAAAATCTGTCAGAATCATTTATCAAGGAGGGTGGTTCTGGGGAAGAAAAAAGCTTGACTTCAGCCTTGATCATCATTTGGATTTTCCCTAGCAGTTCTTCAGCATTTCTGACTGCTGGTTGCTCTGTTCAAATTTGCAGCTATTGTTACTCTTTTCCTGGAACGTCCCTGGTAAATTCGACATTTCCAAAAAAGTTTTTGTGGTTATCCGTTATTAATAAATAAGGGATGTGGTTAACATTTTGGAAGAGGTGGTGGCTGGCACTATGACTTATTGCTGAAGAATATTTTTGGACCCTGCTGTATCTGGAGGCAAAACTCTAAATTCCTTTCCATGGCAATCTTTTGTATGGAATCCATTTTCAGTAGCTCTTCTAGAAAAATCTTTGAAGTTGTTAATTTTTTGAATGGCAAGTGAAGAATAAATGCATTTTACACCTGACTTATAAAACCTCAGTTGGTTGTTAACTCTTCATCACAGTTCAGGGGTTGCTGTAAGTTATCACATGCTATTCTCGACCTGAACAAAGCATATGTGTTAGAGCTGTTAGTACTGTGCGTAAGCAGTTCTGAATGATAGATGAGTGATCGTACTTACAAATGTGTTGATATATTTTGTGATTTTTATGGACTAGTACATATATTCAAATGCATAAAAAGCTTTGAGAAATTTGAATTCGGCATGTGTGAAAATTACATGAGCAGGTTTGAAGTGTTAAAGATGCTAAACCATTGGAGTAATAGAAATCTGGTAGAATATAGTTTTTGTCTAGATCCACTGCACTGTCATTTAATAGTATTTTATCTTTTAGGACTGTATCAATGAGATATTGGCACGTTCAAGTTAGGAGCTGGGATTTCCTGGTTCTGACCACCAGTCTGCATTAGTGGTTACCAGCAGGAAATTCTTCTCTTTTCCTTTAGCTGTAAAGTAAATACACTATAATGAGGGAAATATGATAAAAAGGTATTCTTTTTTATGTAGAACATTTGTCAGTCTGGAATCCAAAGAATTTTTGAGGAGTGATGAGTTAATAACTTCAAAAATATCACTTCTATTAAGTAACTTCAGTACTTTTCACTATCCCTCTAATGTAGCATGTACTTTAATGGAAAGAAATTAATGAATCATTTTCTCTGTGATGATAGGTTAAGACTTCTTTCCTTCATTATGAAACAAAAATGGGTATAAATGTACTTTATGCAAAATAATGTTTGCCTAAAATCAATGTTTAGATTTGTGTTTCATTCCTGAAGTTTTTTTCATTGTCGTTTACACAGTGGAAGACTTCTGTGGTGACTTAGAAATACAGTAGTTTACCCCGGAGATCCCCTCATGTTTTACTGAATTACAGATTTCTGACAGGTCTGAAAATGTCTTGTTAAATTTTAGTATGTCTCGAACAGATTTAACACCGTATTAACTTAGGAATCAAATTCTGGATAGCTTGGCGTGTGGATGCATCCCTTTTGTAATGTAACCTAATACAGTAGTCATTGATATAGTGTATGGTGATAAAACTTACAGTCCTTTGAATATCAGTGGTAAGGTCTTAACCTTCAGTTTAATATTTCTTAATTTATGATCTTAATTTCTTCGTGAGAGTCGCGTTTGAGAACCTCCTTTAAAAAACTTGTTTTAGTGTATCTAAAATTTTAAACTTTGCATTTTGAAATTAATTTCTGGCACCTGGTTTATGTAAAAAATTCTGTAGAGAGAGATTTGCCACTAATCTCAATCCTTGTATTCCCCACAATGTGTGTTTTGCCAGGGAAGATGAAATGAATGTTTTCTAAACTTTTGCCTTGTATCTGAGTTTCTGACTAGCTTTTGGTACACACATCTTTGTATTTTAAAAGTCAAATTTTCCATCTAGTAAAATGACTGCAGTGTCTAGCGTGGTTTCACTGTATAATCTTTTCAAAACAATAGTTTTCTCAGCCCCCAAAAAGGATGCAGTCTTGACACAGAAATGGGAAACAGATTGTGTTTTTTGGCTGGTACTCCTATGCTGGTTTAGATGTTGGTTCTGTCAACTTCAGTCTTAGATTACAAGATTTGCAAATTAAAGGAAAACCAAAAAGGAAAGAACATCTGCATGGATTTTGTGTTTGTGGAGTTGTGTAGAGGCATGCTCGCTTTGTTCTTGGTGATAAGATAAACAAATCTTAATACACACAGAAGGAATTGGTGGTTTTTGGTACATATTAAGGAATTTTCTGGGTGGTGAAACATCACGATTAGTAATCTACAAAGTGAACAGAGAATTCACCACCTCATCCACCCCCCACCTTCAAAACAAGTGGTAGTGGTGGCCACGAAACTGCCCGGCAGAACAGTCAGTGTGTGCTGTTCGGAGCTACTCCATTTAGAGACGACGAGATAAGACCAATCATGTTAAAGGGAAATATGTTCCTGTTTTCCCCATATGGGTTGTGGGAACCATAGTTTGGAACATACTGGATCTGTAGAACACCTTCAGACACCAGAGAGGTCCAAAATGCATTAGACATGCTTTTTGTTCTGCTCAAATGTAAACATACCAATATCTTTAATCAAATGCTTCAGTTTAACTAATGGAGATGTTTAAGGGGAAATTTACCAGTATAGTCTTAGTTTATTTTGGATTATTAAGAAAGAAGTCATGGTTCTGAGAGTGATTGCAAATCTGCCCTTCAGTAGATGTTGTAGGTAACACGAAAGCTGACAGAACAGAATTGACCATGCCAGGAGGAAAAAAAAATAGATGTGTGCGTAGGTGCAGAGAAAGGGAGAAGGGGGCAGGGAAGACAGAGATGAGTAATCGCAGTGTCTTGCGCATGAAACCACCTCTTCTGAGTGCAGAACACTTTAAATACTTTAAACCCTAGTATCTACCTTTCCTCAAATGCCAAGTGTTCTGATGACTCAAGTGTTTGCCCCATCGTGCTTAATTGTGAATGACCACACTTTGTTTCTACTCTGAAGTTTTTTTTCTTTTGTTTCGCTTTTTGTTTTCCTTATTAGCTAAGCAGTTTATCATGCACAAGAGAAGATTCTTGTGATGAAGTGCGTACCAGTCGAGCTAAAGGATTGTATCAGTACAACTGTGGCTTTACAGCAGGGTGGGCTTTAGGCCATAGTTCTGTGATTCACTGAGCAGCAGCAAAGACAACGTGTAATTGCTACTCGCCTCGTCCGCTTGTGCTGCTGCCTCTGCGCTGCCGCTTTCTGCATCCCTGGGCTCTGTCACTTCAGCTGGCTGTGGAACACCTCTGTGGAACCACCTCGGTGGAACTGAGCCAGCAGAAATAATCCCAGTGAAAAATAACGCTCTGATTTTATTTTTTAACGCTGTGGATTATTTCAGTCACTTGGTTTAGGAACAGTTGCGTGCTGAATTGCAAGGTGCCACTGAGAATGTAGTCCATTGTAGCGTGGAGGTGGGAATGAGCACAGAGCATGGAATTTCTTAGGGTAGCTTTGCTGCTAAAGCTGGCTGGCCATGAAGTGTGGTCTCACTCGCTTGCTATGATGCTTTATACTGTTGCTCATCCCTCTTTAAACAGAGCAAAACAAAGAAGGTAGAAAACCTCGAAGTGATTAGTCCCAACAACCATGTTTCTGGACAGCAATATTTCATCTTCTGTTAATGAATCTTTCAGCAAGAAATGGGGAAAAACAATCTTGAAGAAATCCTTGAAATGCAACCCAGATCTCTAAGCCATCCTTACAAAAAGTACTTGACACTTTGGTGCACTTGTCCTTTGTCCAAATAGCCAAATGTAAATGCATAAAACATGAGGAATGTATGCCAAAATCTTACGTAGGCATGTATGATAATCATATAACAATACAAATACAGCTAATTAAAAGACCAGTTAGAGAAGATTGAAGAGTAAGGGTTTGAGGCTAGTAGAGTGTCCAACCTTCTACATTATGGAGACGAAAGGACCTCAATCAGTAACGCATGCAGCCAGCCCGTAGCATGTGTTAGGTTTCGAGCGGGTATTTTTAGAAAGACATGTTAATGCAATGACGTCAAGTGATGGAAAATTTTGGATGACTTGAAGAAGTGGTTGGAGGTCATTTAAGGGCATGAGAAGCGAGAGGTAAACTTTTTTTAATCATGGGAGGAGAAAGGGAATAAGGGCAAGTTAAAGAAGGAGGAGTAGTAGGAGCAAACAGAATGTATAGCTTAGCCTAGCTAGTGTGTTTTTTCCCCTGCTGATCAGTTTACAAGGCAAATTGAGTGGCAGCAGATTTTCAGGAAGCGTGCTTTATTAATGTGGCTACTTCAGATTAAAACCTACTAACCTTAACACAAGTTTAACTCGGGAATGTGTTTGTGGGAGCGTTAAGGTTTAGGTAGAAAGCAGCTTTACATGAGTAAGACTAGAAACAAATAAAAGGTTAATATTTTCTCACATCAGTGTTTTAAAATCTCATGACCCCTTTCCTTATCTGGCAGAGCAACTAGTTAAGGCTAAAATCCAGTGTCCAGTTCTAAATGTCTGTGGCTTTTAATGTTTACAATTAGCTAGCTGCGAAATGATTTGTCAGAGACGCACAGCAAAGCTTTTTGGAAGGATCACCCAAGAGGAGGAAATTCGCGACGATGAATGAAGTTCTTGTTCATGGTTCTCAGGCAGCTCGGGGTAGCGCTCCCCGGAATGTTCTTCTGGAATGCCGCTGCAAACGCAGTGGTTGTGCCGTGGGCTCACCCGGCTACGCCAGAGACTGAATCATGGGACGGAGTGTGTGCAGGGTGTATCCGCTCGAGATAAAATGCAGCATACTTGTTTCAAATCGCACATGAAAATGGATTGGACAGATGGTTATGATTTTCAGTTGCACTGGACACAGTGAAATAGATTTTGTGGAGTTCGTTAAATATTTGTGGTCTTTTATTGAAGACTCCACAAAATTCAGTCATATTTTTTTTCTCCTCAGCCTTATTTTTTGCAGACTGTCAGGGATGTGCAAGTTCAAATTTTTAGAGAGCAAATTTAGTTGAATTGGTTTTATTCTAAAAAGTGTAGTAGAACCTTTTAAGTTGGGTAAAGCTCTCTTGTTTCTGTTATTTTCGAGGGGTTGAGTCCCGAAGGCTCTTGTACTGTTGAGAAACTCTAAAACATCATTAACTGCAAAGTGTGCCTTCCTATCAACTGCCTTGCAAACATTTCCTTCTGTTCCAGCAGATGAAAAACATTATAGGCTCTGGTTATTGTAGGAAAAATCAGTTTATTCTTAACAGGTTGTGTGGTAGCTTTTAGGATCCTAAGAGACGCAACCCCTGAATAAAGTAATTTAAATTCCTTTTAGTGATGTTGGGTTTGGTTGTTATGTGCTAAAGATAGCAACGTTCTTCGTTTTAAAACGAGCTCTTCGGATCCCAGCATTTTTTCTTGTAACTTGTTTCTATAATTGTATTAATGTGCTTCATTTGTTTTTTGTAGTGTTTAAGTAGTGTTTACTGGTAATTCTGTGCATTTTCTCGCAAATGAAAATGCTGGGAGATACAGCTGTAACGGAATAAGGTCGTGTTTCCGTCTGTGAATACTGAGGGTAGGAAAGATCTGGTGTGCTTGTGATACACCGAGTGTTTGCCTGAGTGAACTGTAGTAACAAATAACCTTTGAACTATAATAAACAGTTAATCTTGGATCAAAACTGGAAGGAAGAAATGGAGTATTTGGGGGCAGACGTTGGCCAGTTGGTGAGAACTATGGGTAGTTCTGACCTTCTGAAGCTTTGATTTATTAAGCTATAAAAAGCTAACATTCTCTAAGCGATGCTTGGGGTAGCGTGGAGGTTTGGGAGAGCGGATTTCCAAGCTGAGGCGTAGTTTGACTGCGGTTCCAGCCCCCGGTGCGTGTAACGATACGGGGGGGAGATGGAGGGAAGGAGGCAGCCGTCTGCTGAACGCGCGGGCAGATAAAACCCGCTGGAGCACAGACCTTCCTCGAGTCACTTGTCGAAACCAGCGCTACGGGGAAAAGATAATGCACAGCACCATTACAGGCAGAGCTGCTGGTTCCAGGGCCACTTTAAATTCCACTTTAAATTATTAAATACTGTAAACGCTATAAAGTTAATTAGAAGAGGAACAAACTCTACAAAGATAAATGTGTTTTCAATATGTTTCTCAGGGAGGGTACAGTAGAAACCAGTGAACGAGAGGAAATTTATTTCTGGCAGCACTCTAGACATGGAACTGTGGTTGAACTTTTTACCCTAATTACGTCCCCGCTAATGCCTGCAGCGGTCTGGAATCAAAGCGGCCCTTCAGGCCCTGGAAAGTCTCTGATGTGGCGAGCGTTTGTTGTGTGATGAGGGTTACTTAAGAAAAAACGGAATATTGTGACAGGATTTTTCAAAATTTCTCAGTTACCACCCACCTCACTAGTTGCCTACAAAAATAGAGTAATTGTTTGCATCTGTGTGTTTTTGTCTGTCTTAGAAATCACTGTTATAAATCAATGTGACATAAACCCAGAGAACAGCTCAGGATTATATTTTCTTTTCTTATATGTTTTAGGGTTATTCCTGTGCCATATACTGTAAGAAGGATTTAAAGTGCATGGCAAAATAGTTAGGAATTTCAGGATGATTTAAGTTGCTCTTTTTCTGAGGATGCTAACACAGTCAGATACTGAGGTCTCAATCAAGTCAAAGAAGATGCTATTTAATGTTTTTCCCTAAGTAACGACTGTCACTTCGTGCTCGTAGTTTCAGCAGCTAATTACAAACTGCGGTAACTTGCAGCCCTGGTATCTGTATTGTTACACAATTGCTGCCACTTGTGTAATTCACTACAACTTGACGCTGTTTGAACTTTGCATCTGTTACTAAATGCCGGTTTCTGTCTTACAGTGGTCTCTGGAGTCCTTTTTGTCCTTTTTCTTTAATTTCTTTCGAAGCATTCATGTATGGATTAGGTTATTTTTTTAAAGTCTGTAAAGTGAGGAAAAAGACAATTAAAACAGAATAAGTAGAATCCATTAAAAAATCAGATATAATTATTCTTTTTCTCTAGTTCTGATCTATTTTTGAAGGAGAATGGATATATTTTGTTACCTTTGAAATTTTACATTTATAAATAACATAAAATGCGTAATACAATAAATTTTTCTTCAGTAATTCAACACAGAGATGTAGAAGGCTCCTTCTTTGTGAAAAAGCTGTAAGATCTTAAAAGAAGACCTTGCTTAATCCGTTCTTTCTTTACATTCTGACTAGGTAATATATTCAGAATATCGCCTGAGGAGACCCCTTACCGCCTTTTCGGGTGGTTGCTCACAAACTTATCTTTGAAATTATTTGTGATTTTAAATTATTGGTAGAATGTTTGTACAGTACAATGATCTAATTTTATAGATGAGGCATTAATAACATAACACTAAAAGTTTCTATCCATTTTGCCTGCACGCTTTGAAGGAGTGTATCTCCCATTTCAGCATCTGCTCTAGCAGGTGGCTGTCTCTGTGCTGAGAGCGCAATATTTCTGTGTGTCTTTCCTTAGCAATTTTAATTCCTCCTGGAAATGTTAGCTGCATTTAACTGTGAAATTCCTCCAAAGTTTATGAATAGTGATCCAGTAAAGGAGGTGGCTGCATCGGTGGCTTCACTGGGAGAATGGCTGTAACATAAGCTAATGCTTTTTTTGATGTTAAGCAAGCAATTCGTGTAGAATCTCACCCGTAAGGCGAGGTTAAAGCAGAGCAGACTATTGGTTTCGCTGGTCGCGGGGCTCCTTGTTCAGAGGAATTGCTTTCAGATACTATTTCATATTCAAACCAGCTTCCAGTGAGTTCAGCTACAGTGAATTCCGCACATCTGAAGATCGCGGTCTGCTGTGTCAAGTCCTAAGTTCAGTCGAGTAAGCCAGAAGAACATACAATGAATGGGCACTTCTGAAAACTTTGGCCTACCTGGTGTGACCAGAACCTGCCAGAGGCTTGGTTGTTCACAGCGCTTTTCAAGTGCCGTAACCGTAAGCTCTAAGCGTATCTGCTCAGCTTCTGTCATCTGCACTCTAACGCCCTCTCATTCTTTCTTGGAATGGTTTTCGAGCTTCTCAGAAATTGTAATTGGAGCCATATACTAGCATATAAACAATTAAGTTTCAGTAGATTGTAAGCAACTGAAAGATGTCTCGCTGTCATGCAGTTTGAGGCAGAGAGGCTACTTAATACCGAGGTGATGACGTGTTGCACAATCCCATTAGTTTCTGCTTATGTTGTTAATGACACCAGTGGCAAAGCGATTTCAGATGAAGCAGGTTGGTACAGGGTTTTGTCTTTAATGCTGAATCCAAGAAGTGGTTTTGCACAGGGCTTGGAATGAGGGGAGGGCGGGCGTGGAGCTGCTTGCTTAATTTGTCCATTGTTGGTGGTGATTACATGTGAGATGAGAAGATGCCAGGAGGGCTGTCAGAGCCGTGAATCATGAGGTAAAGCACAGAAAAGAAAAAAACCAAAAGAAAAATAAGAAATCTAAAGATACTTTTTACAAGAATCAACAGGATAAAATACTTGGACCTTCATAATACTTTCGCTGTGTTCAGAATTGCAGGTAAAAACACTTTTTAAATATTGATTATTGAGTATTCACACAACAGATGGGATTCTGAACCTACACAGACTGCAGAGAAATGTGACACTCTCGCCAGAGCTGAGCAAAGATTGGGTCTGTGTTTTTGAAGAAGCTGTGCAGTGCACTTCAGAACCATGAGTTCTGCTGACTCGCAGTTCAGATTGTTTTTAGCTTTTGGTAGAATTCTGGCTTTGGTAAATGTAACCGTGTCTCAAATATATAGAAAGTGTACGTATGCTGCAATAATCAACTGCCATCGATGCTAACTGTGCTATCTTCTGATACGCCATTGATCGGAATGTACTGTCAATCAGTAGTGCCTCAGAATAAAGAAGACGAATTTGGTATTGATTTGGACTTTTATACATATTGGCAATTTGTAAAATCTAGGGCTAGAAAGCTCGAAGTGGCTCCACAAAATGCTCTGTTTGGGTTTTTGGTGAAATCTGTCTGTAGCTGAGATATTTCCGCATCAATTTGTTCTCGGTGTTGTGCTCCCAGAAATCTGATTTTTTTTTTTTATTAAGCTGTGACAGGCATCTGTCTCTCGATATACAAAAAGTTTCCACATTTTTTATTTTGGTCCATCTCATATGAGCTTGAAGACCGGTGTAGGATTTATTACAGTGCAGATTGCATGCGTATATTTCAGTGGTGATTTCTGCTTCATTTGACAGTAAGAAGGAGGACAAGACAACTCTTAAACTTATTTCATTCTGTATTTTTGGAGGAAAGCTTAATCAGCTGATCATAGCGAGATCAATCTTTGACAGAGGCAGGACAGAAATGCAGTTGTATTCTACTCAGAAGTTAATCTCTGCTTATGCTCACCAAGATTTACAGCAATTTTTCCAGTTACGCATACGTTCACAGAACTATCAAGAATAGCTGATGCAGGTTCCTAACTTTTGTATAAAAGAACTGTTTGGTTACAGACAAGAAGGAGATCTAGTCCAGAATATACCAGAGAAATTGGTTCTGCTCTGAAAAGTGGAGCTCCAGATGCACTTTTCCTCAGTGATAATGATGGTCAAGTAAGCCTTGTAGATAAACAGATCTCTTGAGATGCCGCTAATCTTGCTATATTAACTAACTCGAAATATGATGGGACAGCTATGTTTTGTAACATGTGGTATGTCTCAGCGAAGTGGAAAGCGTGTCACACTCCAGTCTCTCTGCAGAAGCCTGCCCCAGCTGAGAAGCCAGCTTGTGCGGTATTTTACACTTCAGCGCCAGGCGTGCCACAGGCCGTAGGGTGAAGCAGTGTGGTGCAGCATGCTGCGGTACGGAAAGGTGGGTTGTAGGCTGTTGTATGGCTTTATTTAGCTTCATGCATTTTGAAATTAAAAAAAAAAAAACAAACCCAAACAAATCTAGAAAGGCTCTTCTGATGAGAATGAGTAATGTTGTTACGGGCAGAAAACACAATAGCAGGAACCTGTTACATACGGCTGGTAATGCAGAATGTGGGAAGAGCCAGCTGCTGCCAAAACTGAGGAGTAATTTTGAGGTTGCTAAGCATTTTAATATTTTGAAGGATTCCCCTTCCCTTTTACTTTTCTTCTTGAACTGTCCTTGTAGTATCTATTATGATAATATCAGTAGGTTGATAGAACCTGGTCTTAAATTCTCCTCTTCTTGTTGGTCTACAACACAGTCTTTCTGGCACCTTAACTACAGGTAGGAAGCAAAGGAGCCGTTGATTTGATTGAACAAAAGTGAACATAGTGGTTGTCGAAAGTACTCAGAACTGAAAAAATCCATGACCTCCATCAGTGCAAAACATCTGTTCCAGAATTGTCAAGAAAATTTGTGTTTTCAGATTCTTCCCCCATACAGCCCCAAGAGCGGAAACAACTTTTCATTCTGTCTTTGGGCAGGGGTTTTGCCTGTCGTATCGACTGTGGTGTGTGATTGAGAGTAACTCCCTGTATCGGCAGTGACGTCTGAACGCTCACCTGAAGCTGCTGAGGAAATGTGTATTTGCATTGCCCTGTAGTAGGCTGGCTTTTTACTACATTGAAAGGAACGTTTTGATCTTCATTTATTTAACATGGAATTGTCAGCTCGCTCAAGAAGTGGCTCTTTCCCCGTGCCCTGCGTGACAGGCATCTCGCCGCATCGGCTCTGCAGACAGACAGCGCTGCAGTAAGCGTGAGGAGCGAGGAGGGTGGTGGGTGCAGAGGCTGCAGCAGCGAAGCCCGGGTCTGTCAGTGTCCAGCTACTGGCAGGCTTGGTGGGCGATCCCGTGCAGTGGCAGTAGCTTGCCTTCACCCAGGGTGAAGTGTGAGCGCGTAGAGGAAGGGATGGCAGCAGGCCATGTGTCTGCATTTTTATTTATTGTACAAGAAAAACATCATAAAATCCCGTGAGTAAATACCCTGAAAAGGTTGGAGTGCAAAGTTCAGAGTAAGGAGTTCTCAGTTCAGATAACTGTATTGTATTGCCTATGAACACCTGATATACTTTTTCATATTTTCTGAGAGACTTGCTGCTTTTTGTCCATAGAAACATGTCTTAAACATAACTATACTTGCCTTGATCTCTGAAATTTAAGAAGAATGTCAGGAACAATTAATTAATCTTTATACTAATTTGTTTTTTTTTAAATGAATGTGCAAAGCATGTTTATAAAACAGTGGGGAAGAAGCTGGCTTGGAATTCAACACAAAATAGGGCAAATTTTTTTTAGCTTTAGCAGAAATGGGATCTGACTGAAGAAACTGAGGCTTGTGATCTTCTGCAGTAGCACAGAGACCGAGATGTGTGTAGATCGATAACAACTTCTTTTTTTTATCTTCTCAAGATCAGTGAATTCCAAACATTAAGTGAATTCTTTACCTTAGCTAGTCATATGGAGAGTATAGAAGCATAGCAATTCCCTGGCATGAAGCTGGCTTTTTATTAAAAGTTCTTAAATCTCTTCCAAAGGTACACTGTTGCAAATGCTTTGCTAAAGGTATATATATATTTTTTAACTTATCTTTTACCATAGCTCTTTAATTAAAGTCGATAAAAAGTTAATAGGTAGTAAAAATATGTGAGTGCCCTTGAAAAGCACAATGTGTGCAGGACGGGCTAGAACATTTTAAGAACGCTTAACAATGGTAATGTCTATGTGAGGACAGACATTAAGAATAAGGCAAAGAATTTAATTGCTTTACAATAAGCTGGTTTTGATGTGCTGTTACCTCAAGTGTTCTTTGAACAGTGCCACAATTCTTGTAATGATCGGACAATGTAATTTCCGGAGTTACAAGTTTTAGTTTTAATGAAACTTAACTTCTTTAAGAAACGTTTTTGCTAGAGACAAAATGGACATAACTTTGACTTGGATAGTTGTGACCTAACAGGGTTGCTTAATACATTTGCCTGCTGTAAGTTGTACCAGGGCAGCTAATTATGACAGTATAATTTTGCCTGTAAGGAGGAAATGTTTATGGAGCACCACACCTTGCAGTAAAATATAGTTATTTTCATCTGAGGGCTGGGATTTGTGCCATTACAGAGAGAGAAGAAACAAGACACTGCAGTGTTTTGTGACCCTGAGGACCAGCAGACTGCTGTCGAGTCTCAGGTCCTCTCCCACCAGGACCCAAGGTGCTCGCCGGGGCAGAGCCCGGTGCCTCCCGCCGCAGTCCGGGGCCGCTGGGACAGCCGGGCTCTGCGCGGTGAGGAGACGCCCTGCTTGTGAAATCACGGGAACGAGAGACTCCTGTCCTTGGAACCAAACAAGTAGAAGGGGAAACGATTAATGCGGTTTTTAAACGTTGGCGTTGGCAAGATGTAGGGATCAACGCTTCACATATTGTTTAGATCTTTTTCAAGAATTTCCATCAATAAGCTCTGAAAGGAGTGGCACCTCTGTTCCCAGCTCTTGGCATCCTTGTTCTGCCCACGTGAGACAGTGTTGCGCAGGATCTGATGCATGTTAGCTCATCTCTGTTCTGTCTCCTTTGTTCACAAAATGAGTGGTTTACTTGCACACTGTGTACACAGATGGCTGTGATGCCTTTTGTCCAGTGTGCGTTTTGGCACAGGTACCCAAGTCCCATCTTTTTTTCTTTCCATGCACGAGCAAACAATGTGGTTGGTATGTCTTTTTTTGGTATTCAGGCTGAGGCTTGTAGTTTACCTGTAACAAAATGGCTTCTGCAGAGTTGATGACTTGTCAAAAATAATTTTTTGTGCCTGTGAGGCTGTAAAGGTGGGGAGGCAAGAGCGTGAGATGGAACTTTGTTACTGGGCGGATAGACTTGATCAAAATCTTTGAGGAAGGTGCAAGAGTGAAGTATGTATCTCCTGGTATTTAACACCCATACTCTAGTGCTGTATCAAATAATTTCCTCCCTGGTATTTGAAGGATTAGATCTAGTAACGTGTCTGAGATTGGTACAGGTTTTTCTTATTTAGAAAGAAGTGCTTCCATGCATTTTGCAATTTGTGGTGCACTTGAAATGTCCCTGCTGCCCGGTGTTGCACTGCTGCACACGCGTTTCTGGGAAGTCACTGCCTCGAGTACCTTTCTCTGCTTGTCCTGACTTTGAATGAATCTGTCAAGTACCATGAATGAAAGTAAGAAAATTGCTTAGAGTTGAGTTTTCGAGCTTTTATTGTGGAAAGTTTTGATGCAGAGAGCCAGGGAGTGTTAGGGGACTAGATGGTGAAAGTCTTAATGGCAGCTTTTTCTACGATGGTGTTTAAGGAAGAAATAATGCAATCCTTGAAATTTTTTTTTTTTTTTTTTCAAATTTTACATTCTGGCATGTATCCTTCAGAAAGAAGGCAAGAATACTGCAATACTAAAGAGAGCTCAGAGGTGGACTGAAAATATGTCCCAGGGCTGGAAAACAAACCTGACAACTTAAGGCTTAAACATCTTTTTCACTTTATTGCAGATTAGTCGGTGACTGGATTGCTTTGGATGTGTACTGATTTATGCAAAAGATAACTGAATGCAGTGAGCTTTTTTGTGTTGTTGACAGAGACATAAAAGCTGAAAAGCAGAATATGTACAAATTGTGTCTTGCAATAGCAAGTAATTTCATAAAAATGAAATGAACTAAATGTTGGAACAACTTACCATAAAAATAGAGAACTCGTTGCTTGAAATCTTTTAAGACAAGATTAGGTTGCTGGGTAAAAAAGAATTTCTTTTAGTTTCTGGGACATATTGTGCATGGTCTGGAAAGAGGTGATGCTTCTAGTATTGAAATCTGTTAATCTGAGCAAGCCTTCTTCTGGGGCCTTGAGGAGAACAGAATTGCCTTTGTGGTCTCAACATGCTAATAATATTACTACAAAGATCATAATCAAATCTCATGCTGCAGCTTTCCAGTGTGAAGGTTCAGGAAGGAATTTTTCCAATCTACAATTAATTAACTCTGTACCGTGTACTCTGGTTTTGTTTTGCTTTTCTTCCTCTGCTATGAAGTAGCAGAGAGTGGCCACAGCTTGGACAGGTTACCGGACAATCTTAACCCCTGCACTGCTGTGTAGAAACTTGTATCTGTGTCACTATCAGGGTCCTCCTCGTTCCTATAAAGAAATGCTTTTTCTTTACCAGTATCTTACTGGTAGATCTGGTGCTTTATAGAGCAGTCCTTTTTTGAAATCTTCCCGGAGAAGCTTGCTGTACAGGTCCTGTGGGCATACCTTGTCCAGCCGGTTCCGTGGACGTGCTGTCGCTTGGCTCTTTCCTGTTGTCTCCGCGGGACGTGTTGGTCGGTGCCAGGGCTGAGCTGCTGGTACAGCATTTGAGCTGGGTGTCAGTAGATGTCTGGGTGAACCTGCGTCGGAGGGGAAGTCTGGGTGATGTAAGGGTCCCTTCTGACTTGACAAGGAAATACGCTGTCCTTTGTAAAAGAAGTTTTGAAGCTGTATTCTGTTTAAGGCACTTGGAAATTAAAAAAAAAAAGGTTTCTGTCAATGTTAAATCTCACAGACTGTAAACTGGACCTGGCGGGAGATTATTATATTAGATTTTTTTGAGTATGATCTCAATATAATTTTGATATTTTTAGCTCTTTTCTTAAAGACACTAAAAGTAATTAAAAACCAGGCTGGTTTCTTTGTTGGATCTGCTGGGCTTGAAAAAACCAATATTTGCAAATTGCACGCAAATAAACAAAACATCACAAGAGAAATGTATGAGAATAATGAAGGATGGTTCTAGGGTGGCCATAGTCGAATGGAAGGTGAGTCTGGGAACACGCAGTGCAGTAACAGACATACGCTAAGGATTTAAACTTTTCTAGAAACAGTGAAAGGTTATGTTTTTGGAAACTAAATTGTACTTCAGAATAGAATAATAAAACAGGTCACCTGACCTAATTTCAAAACACTGAAATTAGACTAGAGGTTTTTTAGTTGTGAAACAAAGCTTTAAAATAACAGGCAAATGGTGACAGAATAATTGCCAGATTTTTGTTTTTATTAATCACTTTATTTTTATATAGACTAGTGGCAACTATATGACTGTATGAGAAAAGTCACATTGCTTTTGACTGGAAGCGCGTGACCTGCTGTCTGTAGCTGGTTTGGTGACTGCTGTTGAATTTACTGACCTGCGTGACGTGTGACGTTTCTCTGGAGTTTCAACGTCACTAGCCTTTTGCAGGGAATGCGATTCCATCTTGTGGGCTTGTGACCTCTGCTGTCAGTAAGGAAAGCCAGGTTTGGCCTCCCGGGTATGGAAGTAGCATTTTCTAGCTGCTAGGAAGCAATATTCTCCAGTTGCTGTAGTAACAAATACCAATTTAGTCTTTAATAAAGTCATCAGCTTTATTCAGCAAGATATTTTCTGTAATTTTTTGTCATATCTGTTTTTTTTGTGTGTCTGTCTTCAGTGGGTAATGGACATCATTCTGTTGAGATCAGTAGAGACGGTATCGGGTGGCTCCTGGATACTGTGCAGTGACTCGCACCGTTTCACAGCCCCGTCCCATCAAATCTGAATGTGAATTTGTGGAGTGTTGTTTAAAGAACTTGCCAGATAATACCTGGAAGTATCAGAACTGGAACAGTGATTAAATGAAAGACTTTTTCTCATATGTTAGATTAAGTATTCTGAGGAGTAGAAGTTTTTAATGTGTTTTTTATGTGGTGAGGTTTTTTTTTTCTGTTATACAAAACTCTATATGTTGCCCTGCACACTGGGAAGGTCAGTACATGTGGAAGAAGAGGAAGAAATGATTTGGTTTTTTTTTTTTTAATGTGGAAATTATAAAAGAGAAAGAAAAGGATCATTACTCTAGAAAACATACTGCTAATATGTGCAAGATTTGTCCTGAGTGAATATGGAAAGAAACTGCCTCGTAAGGGTACAGAGGAAGGGAGATGTGATGTAATTCTTTGTGTAATTAGAGAAAGATGGAGCTCATTGTAGTGCAGTTTTGGCAGGCGAGAGGGACATGCGGTGTACTGCAGAGTGGCACCTTAGATGAGGATCCATTTATACAGAGCAGCTGGAAGGCAGCAATTTCCCCCTGTTCCATCACGTGAAGTCAAGTGACCAAAAAGAGATGGTGCCTAGAGAACGCCGCAGCGATGGCCTGCGGAGAGCTGCGCCGTCTTTACCAAACGACACCAAGGCAGAACAACCGAGTCGGCGAATGCGGAGGCTGACTGACCTCTGGGGCAGTTTTTGTGACAAGCTTTGGTAGGCTGTTTGTAACACTGGTGTTGCGTAGAATCCCTGCAATCTCGTGTTCTTGAGAAGTGGTAGTTTTTCCTGTATTTGGTAGATCAGTCCGTGTAATCTCTTCACGTGATCACATTGATAATTTGATACAATTTCACCTTTTTCGAAAGTTTTAATTCATTTTGTCATTTTCATACGTTAACACGTTGGCTGTAATAGTAATTAATTGACTATTTTCCAAAAGAAATTTGCAGAGCCTGTATAAAGGAGTATAGGTGATGGAAAATATTTTTACTGTACAACTGTACACTTTTCCCTAATGAAGATTGTACCTATTATTTTAGCAATTTTATTACTATCTAAAATGTATTATGATGCCAGAACTTCTGTCATTGTTCCCAAGTGACATCATTGTGTATCTCATCAGGCTGATGTTGTATGCATGTAGAGAAAATAAAAGCAGGTAGATGGAGATGCTTCCCTTGAGCTATTTTTTGAAGTCGCTAGCCCTGTTTTGTGAAGATGGTGTAAAATACACAGTGATGCGCTGTGTTGGCCATTTCATCCGGAGATGTTTGGGGTTTTGTTTGTGTTTTTTTTTTTTTTTTTTGGAAAATGCCCCAATTAATTGGAAAA
>Ga0065711_1029365_pt1 | contig 36509 bp, 19 predicted proteins | sample Hoacrofraction12_FD_59098 | JGI IMG/M metagenome (GOLD analysis project Ga0065711, IMG submission 59098) | Hoatzin crop microbial communities from Cojedes, Venezuela - Epithelial fraction 12 v2 (version 2) | ecosystem: Host-associated > Birds > Digestive system > Esophagus > Crop | place... | reverse complement strand
CTGGACAAGGTCCTGTGCAGCCTGCTGTAGGTGACCCTGCTTCGGCGGGGGGGTTGGACTAGATGACCCACAGAGGTCCCTTCCAACCCCTACTATTCTGTGATTCTCTGATTCTGTGATTCCTGCTAGAGAGGCCAGACTCACAGCACAAATTTTTTACGCGTCTTGACCATTATGAAAACCAGGGCCAGTGTTTTGCAGAGTAACTCCTGAAGAAAATAAAGAGAAAAAAAAAATGCCCCAAACTTCTTTCTCCAATATCTCTCACAAAACATGTGACAGGCAAAACAAAGATTAAGTCCTGTTTCTGGCTAATAAACAGCACTGTGGGAGAAAAAATATTTTATCATTATTAATCTGACTACCTGGTACATAATTATGACAATTATTCTTTGGCTCAGTCACCTCTACTTAAGCTCGTGTGGTTTTGTCTGGCTTACTGCTGGATGTTATTACAGTATAGTCTGAAAACAAATTGTCTTGTATTGCAGCTCCTATTCCCCTAGGTGAGATTTATTTGGCAGTACTTTGGAAAAAATCTTACTTCACATTGAAAAATTAAATCCAACATTAAGTACCACACTGCTTTACACCAGCACTGTCCTATATTTTGCAAAGGCAAAGATGTCAAGGTCTTTTTTTTCCTACATTAGTAACACTTTAAAAGTCCTGCCTATTAATTGACAGCAAGATCACTTAGGAACAACTTCTGGATAGCATGGTACTATGAAAACCGCAGTCCCATTCAATTATTTCTTAGACTAGAGCTGGTTGATGAATCGCCTGGCTGAACAATAGCAAGTCAGTGTAATAAATAAATGCAAACTTTAAAAATGAATAAGAAAAACTCTCTAAACACAGAACTTCTGAAGCTTAGCTTACTCCACTAGCGTGTTTTCACCAGATAAGAAATAAAGATGTACTCCTTCTGACAGTCGTTGTTACTGGATTCTCTGATACAGGAGAGCCACTTCTAGTGAGACTCTATTAATTTTTGTGTGTGATGTAGATGTGTCTTCATTAAATTCCATACCCCATACAAATCTCCTCCCTTGTTTTTTTCTGACTCAGAATTCTTGGTACTGGATATGATGGAGCTGTTTGTTGGGAAAGGGTTCTCTGGTACTGATCACAGCATGGCAGGAAGTTTTGGCTCCCTTGGGCTATCCAAATTCTTCTCACTTGATCTCTAAAATATTGTTTATCAGCTGAGCATTGCTGGAGCACATAATTTCTGAGTAATCATCTTTCACTTCTCCACCCATGACATAAGAGCTGGCTGCATTACTAAATTATCTGATACATTGTATGTAATAATAAATGCCTCATAAATTCTGCAGTCTAGATTAAATCCCTCTTTAACGGTTCTATGTCCCAATTAGTAGATAAGATGGAGGGAAGAAGAGGAATACAGGATCACAACATCTAGTAATTAGTCATCCATAGGCATTAAGATGAATAAACAGAAGTGATTCATGAATTTCACAGGCTACTGTATTACAGCAATCCATATCACCCTCTGTTGCTTTCAAATATCTTCTAACGACAAGCTTCCAGTCCCATCACAGCGCTCGCCTGTGGGACATGGGTAACTAAGATGCAGAACTTGAGGGAAAATTCCTTCTCATCTCCAGCTGTAGGAATTCGATCTGAGTAAGGATAAATGATACGTTTGTGCAAATGCTCTAAAACCCTTTCATTACTTAGAGTCATGCAATGCATGGGCCTTTGCAAGTGTGACACTTGCCAGAATATGTAGATCTGATTCTCCACATGCCTGAAAGGAGATGACTGCCACTGCTCTTCACTTCCCATTTCTTTCTTATTTGGAAGGAATGATCTCTGTAGAGGCCATCCCAAAAGGACATTTGTCATCTATTGCTTAACACTTCTAGTATTTCTCAGTAAAGAACCACCTAGGACAGCTACAACGGGGAGGGAAAAAGCTGTCTCATGACTGAAACGCCCAAGCGGGAATGAGCCCTGTCTGGTGCCTTATACAGTCATTTGTTTCACTGCATCGTAAGGAAAACATCTGTAAAATGTTCCAGATTGAAATGACAGCATTGCACACTGATTTCTTACTGACACAAATGACAACACAAGATGCAAAGTGCTGAAAAAATCAGGTTTGGTCAGTAATTTAGTAACTATTGAAAAGAGCTTGGAAATAAGACGCTGAACATGGCCACTGATAAGATTAAAACTGAAATACAACCTAATAAAATTTGTCAAGTAAACATTAACATAGAATTGATTAAATTACAGCCAAATTAATCATTGTTCTCACTCCATAAAAGCAAAATAATCTGATCTTATGGGTTGACATTGCACTTCACAGTGACATATAGTTAATATCACCAAGGATATTACACAGGAAAAACCTACTATGAAAAGCACATTTGCCCAATGATTTTCAAACTTAGAGCAAGTTGTTGATTTGAATCACTGCTTGTCTGTAGTCAGGCTAATATAGAAACAGCATTCTTTCAATGCTTGGAAACAAAGCTAGTTACAGGGATGGTCTTTCACGAGTACATGTTCAGTACTCATTTTTCAGTCTACACTTGCGATTTTACTGAAAATTAAATACTTTTTTCCAGTCTGGCGACTAAATGAATATTCAGCAAACTTCCTTTCTGGGTTAATATTTCACTGCTGAGTGGTAGAAACTGGAATAGTGGCTGGTTTTTATTCATTTACAAAATTACCTCAGTGGACTTGGCTCACAACGGCATGATCGCTGCTTACTTAAATAGCCTCCAGCAGCAGAGTCATGGCATAAAGACTTTGAATGAAAAAGTGTCCTTCTATTCTGGCAATATGTATTTACATTCATACAGCATATCTAGACTTCTTGGCCTCAAGTCACACAAGTGGTGACCGTGCTGCCATTCCTTGACTCCAGTGTGGTGTAAGCATGCCGCAACCTGAAAGCCCTTGACCAAGACTCAGAATTGCCTTTGCGGCCAGTCACAGACACTTTTGTAATGAAAAGCCATGCCTAAACTGGCAGAAAGTGAACTCTTCAACTTGTTTCAAAAGAGCTACCATCTAATGACACCTTTGAAGGACTCTGACTTTAAAGGGTGTGTATGTATAATCCTGTAATTTTCATATACAGTAAAAAACAAATGTTCTATCATTTTCTTCTAGATAGAAGCAAGTCCTTTCATGTGCTGGAAAATACCTGCGACAATTTACATGGCTGTCATGTGAATCCTCAACTAAATTTCGGGGATAAAGAAATTTCAACATAGCATGAATACAGCAATTTCTTTAATTCCTAAAGTATTCTGAGTTTAAAAGATCCAATTGACCACAGATGTATTTGTATGAAGGGAAAGAGAATAGTTCCCATCTACTTAACCAATCCTTACTACATATTAAAAGAATCAAGTTATATTTTGTTTAGCTGCATCTCACCATGGACAATGATGATTTGTTGTGCATGCCATGTGGCTCTCATTGCTATAGAATGAATTTTATTTTGCCTAGAGGAAAATGTCATATTAGTGGTACAGCAGGACCTTTCCAAAAGGAGATGGATTACTGGAAACAGAGAGAACATGATTTCTTGTTGGCACAATATTGTGTCAAAATCTTGGTTCTCTTAGGTAGTCCCCAAGCCACCTCATACTACACCACATATTATGGGGTTAGGCACTTCTATTCCTTTTTCAGGACTGAATAGATCTCCAGGAGGGTATTACACTCTAGGAAAGTGACACAAGAAAGAGAACTTTTCCAAAGATTGCTCCAAAATTCAGGAACAGTCTGATGCATGACATAAGATATTTCAGGGTATTTTCACATCAAGCTGCAGGCACTTCTATAGGTCTGCTCAACAACCAGAAAAATAAACATTTCCCACATGTATCTTCACAAATACTTATTGATAGAGGTCAAATCTGTCAGTGTTTTACAGCCCAGAAAAATCGTAATTAAAGTAGCTCCATTATGCACTATGCTTCTCAAACCATCATTACAGACAATGGTAACTAAGCAATAGCTCTCGCTGTGCAGTCCTGTGAAGGCATTTCTTTACACCTTTCATCGGGAAGGGACAGATCATCTTATCTTCAAATAACCTTTGCAATGGCTATTCCATGCATAAAGAAGAAAATGAAAAAGTAGCACATGCTATGGGATCTGATTCTCTTTCTTCTCAGCAAAGCTCACTTGAAAGGAGATGCTTCTGCAAAATCACAATTGAGACTATTGCAGATTATTCAGTTCATCTATTTCAGATGAGAGTATCATCAATCTACAGTGTTGTCTTTGTCTGACTTTTGTGGTTTTTAAATCTACAAAAAGAGTAATACTGTAAAATAAAATATGTCAGTGTTTACCACCAAAAAAACACCCAGTTAAAGCATGAACTAAACAACTCTCACTTAAGTTTATGGAAGGATATTTCAGTTGTATTTTAACTGCAAATACATGTGACTAGCGAAACAGCTGCACAAATAACTTGTAAAGTGTTATTATTGCAGAGATGATTAAAAGCTGCTTTGTGACTTCATGTTATTGGTGAAAAAATGCGAAGGCCCAATGCACAAAATTCATAGAGCCAAACCAAATAATTAACTTTAGACAGCACAACTGAAACTGTACCAGAATGAAACATTTGTTTTTCTGAGGAAGACCTAAGACCGTGGATTTGCACAGGTCCCCTTTTCCTAAGTAGTTTATCTTTCTTACAAAACAGCCAAAGTAAGCAAACTCACTGTTGTTTTCAAGGCAAAACTAAATAACTTTTTTTTAAAGTGATACTCTGCATATTTAAAGAATATGAACTACAACTGTAATTTAACATAAGCGTTTGGCAAGCATATGAGTTTTGGCAATGTGTAGATAATTCCTGGCATCTCATCACAGATACCTGTCCATTAAGAATGCCTGGCACATCGATGGGCTTAAAAAGTACCATATCTCCTCTTCAAATGCAAGGCAGAACATGCAAACCCACCATGTCTGTTTCCTCATTTTCAACTGTCAGCACTGAACTTGCCTTTTTCCCCTTCATCTCTCACAGATCCTCAACCTTGCTGCCAGTCTCATATGCAATAGGCAAATAATCTGAGTTATTTGACTGAAATATGCTTTCTTCCACTTCAGTCTTTTTTCAGATTCCCTTTGAAGTACCCCAATGGTGAGGAGATATTGTTCTCTACGAACACAAGACTTTTTCCTTATATCTAGCAGAGTAAAATTTTAGGCCATTACTGGAGTTAGAGGCCAGTTTTCTTCTCAATCACATAGACAAGGATCTGTCAACTTAACCAGAGACCATGCTCTAACCCTGTCTTTTAAAATTATCTTTCAGCAACCTGACTGTCAAGCAGCTGAAACAAAACCTCTGCTCTGTTCTGAGGGAAATGGTTTATATACTCACCTATTCCTAAAGCCATTCTGAAAACACACATTACTACCTCCATAGTAGCAAAAATTATATAAATTTACTGACCCTAGGAAAAAGCAGCTTCAAATGAATTCTGCTACTAGCACTCTCTCTAGATAGAATTTCAACTTTTAGATACCTTGGAGCAACCCAAAGTAAAGTTGTTTCATTCATGCCCTGATTGACCAGTTTCCCAGCCTCTTATCCCTCCCAATCTAGCAGCCAATAAAATACATAGAAAGCAAGAGAGTAATGATAGGTTTCAGGTGGAGATAATGACAAAATCCCCTTTGACTGGCTTACTCAAAAAGGCTGAGTTAAACTCATTGATTGTGGATCAATTTTACTGCTCCAACTAGCCTACTATCTCATCTCATGAATCTTTTAGCTACCTTTAGGTGCATAATCGTATGACCTGCAATCGGAGAAGCATGAATCTTATGAAGGACACAGCCATGCAGAATGGAGTGTGGAGATTAGTCCACACTGAGGAACAGGCCACACAAACCAAATGCGCTGACAACGGGTTGTATCTCGTAGACGTCTAGCATCAAATCCATCTCAGGCATCTGGGACTTGCATTAACTTGCATGAATGAATACATTCCACTCAGCAGCAGTGGACTCATTCTCTCCTGCTGGGATGGAGACACGTATTGCACTTTGCAAGTACATCCAGGTGTTAAAAATGTAGTATGGGGATCATATTTAGTACTTTAAGGCACATACTGTTCCTTTGTGAAAGTGCAGTTTATAAAATTATATGCAGTGTTATCCCTCCTTTCAAAACAAATTACTGTCATTATATTGCACTTGCCTTCAAAATAGTACCAACCCTTTAATTCAGACTTTACTTTCTTCAGAATGATGCAAAAAAGGCTATTTTCGAGCACCTGTACATGCAATTTTCAACTAACTGCATCTTCAGAGAAACTTCTGAGAGCATGAGCTTCTCTGGAGATGCATACAGCACCCTGAGGACAGACAGAGGAGCTCTTTGCTACATCTCATAGCCTGTATATCTGCGGCCTGATAAAACAACAGCAGGTTGTGGTATTTTGTCCGCCCACACTATCTGGTGGCAGCGGTACAGAACATGACACATTTTTAAATCCTTACCCAGTTTTGGCTTTGTCGATGAAATTCCAGCCTTAGGTAGTAAGTGAACTTTGTTTCACACTTGGAGCAAATGAATATTTTGTTGTGGATTTCAGTGTCCAGGATTTAAACCTGCAAGGAGTTTTCTCCAGTAAATCTGAGATATAAGTGGCTACAGAAGCCTGGGTGTGGCTCGGTAGCTGGTCTGACACTAGCGATAGGTGCTGACAGGTCCTTTTGGGAGTCTGACTCTTTTTGTTCAGACCTGTTTTCTCAGACTGTGCATGTGACACCAGGACTTGCTCAACTGAGAGTACAGCAGTTTTATATGAAAGATATTGTTTAGAAAATGGTCAGATGTCTTTATAATACTTTAACATTTTTCTCTCCAAGTGCAAATATATTTGCCAGCTTCCTAATGCGAGTAATGTTCACTCATTCATGTTCACAGCAGAGTAGACAAGTCTTTCAGACTAAAAGATGAGAGACCTTGAACTGCAGTGGCATGACAACTATGTTGTAATAACAGTGTCAGATGGCATGGGGCTGGAAAACACATTAATATGGATACTAACAGGCATAGGAGAGATACTGAGCAGCATGAGCTGTTCATGAAGAAGGTGTGTTGACAGTGCAAAGAAGAGTTAATGCCAAACAGATTTACTTGCTCATTTACTTCATTTGTGCCTCTGTTTTCAAGACTTAAAAGGACAGACAGAAAAATCTGGATTTATTGCCTATCTCTGCTATTTTAGAAAACTATTTGCAATTTCCCTACTAGTGTAATTGTATACTACACTCCAGTTATTACCAATGTCTGTGAGCAACACAGATTTTTATGGAAGCATTCAATAGCTGTACGTCCCACCCTTCCCCACCATCTGCTTGCTACACAGACACACACCCAGCTTGCACTCACATCCAGGGTCTGAGCCAGATCCTCAGTTTAACCACTGAGACCTGCAGTAATTTTATCAGCTGAGGATCTAGCCCTACGTGAATAGCAAGAAGCCGTGGGGGCCATTCTTCTGTCTAACTCCAAGCATTGGACTGGAGCCCACACAAGCTGTATGGTCAGGCTGTAAAGCTAAGTAAGATACAGAGATACAGTCCTAACTACTAATAGCATACGTCCTTGCCAAAGGGGCTGATGAGAGCTGGAGCTGGTGCAAGAGTAAGGGCAGGTCCACGCATCTGGGAGCAGATGAGGTGAGAAAGAAGTGGATATGTATGTTTGGGGAGAAGGGAGGGGGATGTCCTCCTTCCAGAAGCAGCACATTCTTATGTTGGCTCAGCTGCCATGAAATCACCATTTGGGAGAGCCTGAGAGATCTCTTAAGTGCTGATAGTACTTCAACGCCCTTCCCACAGTCCTCCTGAGGGCAAAGAAATTTCCTCATAACTGGCTTCAAAAAGCTCTTCTGGTTTCTCAACTCAAGCAAGACAGGTCCACATGTATGAGGAGGTAGAGCAGATAGAGCAAAGGGGGTGAAACCAGGTCTGGGAAACAATAACCAGCTCACCAGTGTGATCTGCTACTCAGGGAGCAAAGGCAGCGCTTCGCAGGGCTGAAGGGGCTGTGGTGGGAGGAATGCCTGCACAGGAAGGGAGGTGAAGGGCAGGGACCTCTATGAGCAGATTTACCTGTCAGTGGAACAGATATTTCCGCTGTTGGCAGCAAACCTGCTTTAGGAGGTTCCTGCTTGCTCTCCCCACACGTAACTGCTTGTTCCTGTCCCTGCAGGGGGGTTCCCTCTCTGACAGGGGCCAGATAATGTTTTTTTCCTATGCTCTGAATGAGGAATGAGAACTTTTATAGTGACAGTGGTGGCATTAATATTTTAGCTGTTTCTACCATCATGACTGCTGGTTGAGCTTACAAGGCAAAATTAACAGCCCTGCTCTAAATTGCTACAGAAGTGCACTACAGAGATGAAATTACTATAGGGAAGCACGGTTTAAGTTACTTAGACATTATCTGGGGTAGCTGCACAGGATGGACATGCTCTAAGAACACAGGATTTGAATATACAGAACGACTGTTTTCAAGAAGCTTCAAAGATTTTTCTCCTTATATTCTTTTTTCAGTTTTTCAGATATATTTGATTAAAAAGCAAGCCAGTGTAGCAAGGTAACTCAATTGGCTAATGTGAAGTTAAATTTTCAAAACAGTTTTTGCACTGGCAATAGCAACACACCTCTTTCAGCAATGAAAATAAACCCAATTCACAATATAGTAACTTGGACTATCATAATGTTCTCCCATGGCCAAGTGAAATTCAATTATCAGTTATACTTTCTGACATTGACAGGAGTGGAGTACTTATGAAGCCATTAAAACTAGAGGTCATTGAATATCTGCATGAATTCCCTTATATATTATTTGTTTCTGTTGGAGTTGTGCCTAGTATTCTCTATCAGATTCAGAGTCCCACATGCAGATGTGCAGGTGGACCCAATATCTCTGCCTTGTTGACAGGCAAAGTTGTGATAAGACTGTACTAACTAAAATTATAGGGCAAGGGATATCAGAGATGTGTGTCTGCACAAGGTAGCCGTGTGCACCATCATACTACCTCCTGTCAGTCATTAGTATATAGGCACAAGTTATTATTTAATATTGGGCAGTAGGGGGCTGATATTTTTTGTTATTAATATTTACATTTATTTATCTATTTGAGGGCACCGGTGGGTGTCATTATAAACTGTTGTTGTGTTACATATTTAGTAAGAAATATTTTTCAAAGAAGTCCAGGGTATATGGATTATACAGAGGGAGTTGTAAACTTGACCCAGAGCTGCCAGATTAGTTGAACACAAAATTTCAGTGTCTTCAGTAATATCTTAGCCCTCAAACTCTATAGTACAATGCAGCATACTTCTCTGAGACAGACAGGATTTGGATCACGAAGTAGAATGCCTGTTTTCCTGAGTTAGTGGGAAAAAAGGTGCCTTTGTCACTCTCACCCTTGTGTAAAATCCTCTGTTAACCAGAGCTAGCCAATCCTCCCATCTTTTCTGAAAGTGCTCTGGTGTGATAAAGGAAATTTTGTCTCTGTCTCTGTCTGCTGTCTCTTTGTGTATTTATCTCCAAGGACTTTGACTACAGAACAGACCTCCCCTACAGCCCTCGGCCCTTCTTTGAGGAACTTGTCTATAAATGGAACAGCAGAAATCGACAGAGAGGAAAGGGAAATAGGATGTGACTCGAGGACCTGTGCTGCAACCACAGATGTCCACCACTAGACACACACTGACGTCAAGAGGATCATGCCCTCAAATTAGCGCATAGAAAGAGAAAGAGGTTGGGATCTGTAAACTACTCAGTATTGAGTTTGCTTTACAAATGTCTTTAGTAAAAGTGCAATGAGACAAATATTTTTTAAGGTACGCTCTTCGAAGCTGAAGCCACTGATCATGTATCTTCCCCACATTCTTCTTCCAGGGAAGCAGTTTTTGGTGTTGTCTCATCCTCCTTTTTACAAGGGATGAATCATTCTTCCCAAAGTCTTACTCTTCTGGGTTTTTTTCTCTCACCTTCTGAGACTTAATCAAGTGAACATCCAGCAGAATAGTTTGGTATTTTGTGAACACAATTCTTTTTTTATCCAATTGAGGCTCTTTTGTGATCATGAAAAAAAGAAAATTGTTGTGAGCTACAGGCTGTTTACACTGTTAAGAGGTTGATACGGGTCAGTTCTCTAAGGTTATTCTTAGTTCAACTGCTGTGTAAACTGTTGATGTCACTGACTGGAGGCTGCTCTCCAGGACATTTTATATATGATAATTATAGGACAGAAAATGCAACATATAGTTGGATCTGACCTCCAAGTTCACTAGTTTAAAAAAGGAAAAAAAGTATCTGTAAGAATCTTGATGTTTTTCCTGTTACTAAGATGTAATAAACCCCTTCAAGTTTATACTTAGTCTATAGCATATGCAAGAGTCTTTCCTCACATGGAGAGCAATGCCCAGCCATCTTCAGTCTATGGCACATTTGATGTCTCTGTGTTCACTGCCTCCAGAAAGCATTTTTGAGGCAAAGCAGGCAAAATCTATTTCATAACTAGACAAGCATCTAAAACTAGGATCTTAAATCTCACATAAACATTTTATGCTACTCTACAAAGGAATCTGAGACAGATTTTTCTGAGAAATCACAAATCATCAAAAATGAATTAAACAACAAACAAGGCAGCACTTCCTCACTCAGCACATTTTCATTGATCTTCATGGACGTTCAGAATTACAGCTGCTGATAGAACCACAAAAGCCTGTTTTTTCTGATTTTTCTTCCTCTTCCTGTAGAGCAAGTGCAGCTGCAGAAATGCAAGCTCATTTCTAGGCTTTTTTGTATATCACTAGTTTACCACATTCCAACAATTCATAGTTGTGCAAGACCACCTTCGTGGTACTGGGTTTACCTCAGTGTCACAGACAGTTTAAATGAGGCTTATGGAGCTATAGAACTGTAACTATATTTTACATGGATTGTTAAACGATGCATGACATGGAAATAAGCCAGCTTTACTGAAACAGAACAAACTAATTGCTCTAAAGCAGCAGTTAACCACCTCATCAGTTATAAAATGAAACATGTTTAAAGTAAAATTTATTTAGAAAACAGGATGCTTGACATTGTAAAGTAGGATGTCCAAAGGATCATTTTTAGAACATTAAGGAAATGTACTAAGCCACTCGAGTTTTCAGAAGAATTTCTGGCACCAAAATGTTATCTTCTGCTTGCTTTTTCACCATGTTATAAGAATGGATCACTCTTAGGGGGAAGAAAATCATGTATGCAAAACACTGCACGAAGCTAAACAGTTCTTAGATGTGGTGAATTTCCACGTGGAGCTGATGATTTAGCATTGTCATCCTTCGACAGAGGAGACAGAATTGCATGTCTTTACTTAATCAAGACAAAAAAAGCAAGAAGTGGAAATTCCATCCTGCTTCAACTTACTTCAGTGGCAAAACTCTTGCCATGACTTTAGTGAGAGCGAGGCTGCATCTTTATTCATTCAGTGCCAAGAAGAAAAAAATCAGCTGAGAATAATGTTCATGAATATTAGATTTAAATTACTGCCATAGTTGTTTTTAACAGTGTTAAGTAAATTCTCTTTTAAAAGTCAGATTTCGCCTTCAGTCTTGCGGTTTCCTACGTGCTGTGTCACAATGCAGGATCCTGGTCCTCTGATCAAATCAGCACTGGTCACAGCAAGTGTGGCTTGCTTTCAGGATATGCCCACATTCCTGCTTCAGAATGATATTTGTTTGTGGATGTCAATGTGGATATGTCACTGGTGACAATGTCCAAATCTGGGCTGGGGCACAATCCCCAGCCAAGAAAACAGGGTGCACACTTCTGTAATAGAAATGTATTCTTTAAGTGCACAGACTAATTCTAAGACGTCCATGAAAAACAACAAAATAAAACAATTCAATGGGCTTAAATTTAGTTAGAGTCTGCATTTCTACTAGAAAATTTTAGGACAGTCACAAATTGAAAGAATTTGAAGTTTATTTTTTATTTTTCCTAGAAGGAAATTGATGTTCTGGTCTGGTTATTGTCTGCCTCTCCCTATAAGCTCTGTATAAACGTACTTGCCAGTAAATTGAAAAACACTACTACCCAAAAGACAGACACAAATAAGACTGCCTACACACTATGAATCAAACACATACATTTCTATATACGAATTATGACACAAGCCTTTCCCTACTTCAGTAAGAAAACTGATGCCATCCTGTAAATGACGTTATTGAATTAGACTGGTATATGAAAACCTTCTGCATTTTCTGTAGAGGTGGGAATGAGGATGTTAAATGAGGCAGCAGACAACAAGGATGTGCTGCTTAGGGAAGCTGAATGTCACTTCTGTGCTTACAGAGTTCTGCAGTTTGGATGACAGTTATGGGGTATTTCCAGCCGCATGAGAATGAATGATAAATACACATTGGTGCACTGAGACTGAACGCAGTGTTTTACAATGACCATTAAAATATGTAATATTACTCAAAAATCGGGCCCTAGTTTTCTAAAGATTGTAAACTTCTATTAGAAGACAGTTTGTTTAGCTTCTCCTAATATTAAGGCTGTAACATAATAATAAAACCACCTCATAATCTTGTAAAAGTAGCTAAGAGATAGATTAATTAAGGTCTGTGAAGTGAGAGCACTCTAGAAGCATCGTGATAGCAGTGATAATTTCTGGGATATTAAAGATATGCACCAATATCTAAAACCTAAAGTCTAAGAGAAGAAGATAAAAAGACATTTTGAAGCATTTTTCAATTAATGAATCAGGGAAAATGTGGACATTTAGGATGAGGTACGTAATTAAAGATCATAGCATGTTATATTAACACAGATGGAGTATACATGACTTTGCCTCTGTATTAAAAGATATGTTAATTGACTTGTATGTATTTGTAGTTTTATGTGTGTGTGATCTTTCAGAATGCGTCTTTAGAACCGGGGCAGACATGAAATCCATCATATGACATCATGTTGATACCACTTCATTCACTGGAATATCTGTATATTAACATTTCCAGCGCTTTCCACCCTTTCACCAGAAGGTGAAAAACTATAACTGCCATTCAGACAAGCTCTAAAATTTTAATCACTGTCTGAATGCAGAGGACTTGTGAAGCACTGTGGTTTATTGAAGCACTCTTGAGATTAAGGACACTTCTTTTAGCTACCCCACCCTGCTCCTTCTCCCTCTTCCTCTCCTCACCACTGATTTCTTTCTTTCTCTCTCGATTTTCTGTGTTCCTTTAATACTGTTCTCTCTTCTTTCATCCTCAGCATTCATCACTTGGCATTCCCTTTTTGCTCCTTGCAGTCAGGGCAGGGCAAGAAGCAGTTTCTAGCCCTCTGCTGAGGTGTGCTGGGCTGCAGCTGTGAGATGAAGTAACTGCAGGGGAAAGTCCTGTTTGCTTCCAGCTCTCCTGTCTGAGCAAATGCTCAGCCGTTCTGGGAAGATGCCATCCCATAAACACATTGCACTTGGAAGGGGATGAAACCTTCCCTTGAAAGACAACGTCTTTAGCAGTGAGATGAACACACATGTGTGACCAGGTTTTCCGAGCTTCCTGATGTGGCAATTCTGGCCAGTTTTCCATAAAAAAGGAAAAAGGCCCCATATTATCCTCCTCATGGTATTTCAAGTCTTAATTCCAAAGAATGGAGATGCCAGGACTTGTCAATGATATGACTGTAACAATTTTACGAGAACTGGCAAGAAGGTTCGTTTCTCCTACTTCTTATTCTCAGAAACCTTGGAGTTACTTTGTCTGGAATACCTGAGGGTGAGGGGGCACAGAGAGGAAGGTAAACTTAATTCTGACAAGTATATTAAATAGTCAGAACATCTGCCATGCTGTTATAAACAACAAAAACATGATTTAATTATGACAAGCACTACCTGTGCCATTTACAATGCAAAAGTGTGAAACAAAAGCAGTAACTGTTCTCTTGTTCCTTGTGGAAAAAGAAAAAAAACCCACCCTCCCCCAAAAAAAGAAAAAAGGCAAGAGGAGGCACAATAAATTCTGATAATTCTCTTTCCTTTGGCTTTTCAGTTCCATCATAGCTCTCCATATCAAGATTTATGTGCAGTTTTGTATTGGTTGTTGCTTTTTTTGCCTCCCCTACAGGGATATAGGTGGATAAGTTTGGATAGGAAACTGTATCCCTCGAGCCAAACTGAAAGGTTTATAAAGTTGCTAATAAAAGTTTGGGTCAGGGCCTAAATATCAATCATCCGCTCATTGTCTTTTTTAAATGAGCTCAGGCATTTTCCCAACCACTCCCTGCAGGTCTCTGCCACTATTTTAAAATTAGATTTCAGTGATTTCTTTTTTTCCTGTGTTGACCTCAATAATTTTTCTCTCTCCCCCTCCTTACCTGCCAAAGGCATCCATCAGGATTTTGCCAAAGGCTATCTGCTTTTGAAGTCGAGAGGAATTCACTAATCGTGAGTGTCAAATCCACAATAAATGCCATCACCAGATGGTATATGCTGCTATTGGGAATCATCTCAAAAGGCCTAGCTGTGAAAAGTCTGGCTGTATGTTAGGGGGTTTTTATTGCTAACTTTCATAACTCATGTCAGGCCTTTCAGTTTCTGTATTCATTGGCTTAAGTGAGTGCAACTGTTTCCTGGATTTATAAAAATGTTGTCAAGCTCCCTTGATCTCTCTTCCTCAGTCTCTCTCACAAAAACACATTCAAAGACATATATACACAGGGGAATACCATACACAGTGGCATACAAATCTAGCAAAACAGAAGCTTGTAAATAAATAGTGTGTCATAGTGCTTACTCAATAAATTCCTGTCTGTGTTAAACTCATGATAAACATATCATAACCACTGATGAAGGCTTTACAGCCTCCTGTCCAATCACATCACTCTGAGTGTAATTCTCTAACACATAGGAAGACCAAAGTTTGAAAAACTGAGAGCAGAATTAGCTCCCAGAAGGGCAGGGTGCTGACATAGCTGAAAAATTACTAACTGGAGAGCATTTGCTTTAACTAAAGAAGACAATATCAAGAAGTGATGTATCTCTGTGCCTTGTAAAAACTGTGGAAGAGTACTGTACATTCAAAGCAACAGGAAATCTACCTTCTTTAAGAACTTGTCCAATAAAGAACTAAAAAATACATTTGTGTTTAAACCCCTCAGTCTGTAACATTCCCAACAAGAAGTACACACAAGGTAAAGAAAGTCCTCGGAAAAGCACACTTTTGTGATTCAAAGAGGTGAGGAGAAAGAAAACAGCATTTCAGGAGTTTCACATAACATCTTCATGGTAGAGAAAAAAATCACTATCAAAATAAAATGTCAGTGCCATGTGAAACACCCGGGGCAGCTCTCTCAACTTTCCCTGATGCTCTAGAAAGGTGTGAGGGTCTTCCATGTTCCATGTCTCCCCCACCAGCCTCATGAGAACATCTCCAATGGGCCTCATGGCATTTCAATCCTATGTTTAAGCAAAAATTACCCCCTAATTTATGTATGGTATACTAATATCCTCTAGGATAAAACTAAAATAATAATTAAAAAACCCAGACATAGTTCGGAAATATGCCCTCTCCACCCAAAAAAGGTAATTTAATACTATCCCTTGGCAGAACTCATCCATCTTTAAGGCTTCTGTCACATTTCTGGGAACCATAGAGACAACTGTGTTTCGTTTTCCTGATTAATAATACAAATGAACTGCTGACAACATCACATTAAAACAAAAGTGGCAGAATCTGAAAAACTGCTGAAAAGTTTACCTTTGTAGGAAAGCTTAAGTCTTGGAATATTTTGTTTTGACATTCCAGTGACTGGAAGGAACAGCATCACTAAAGATAAAAGGCTGCAGGCATGTGGTAGATGGGAAGCTCTCATTCTGCTCTCTTCTTCTGTATCTTCTTTTGCACTGTGGTGAAATATCTCCCCACTTTTCAAACAATCCAAATTTAATCTGTAAGAAAAAAGAAAACATCTGTCAATTTTTTGCATTATTATATAAATAATAGTTCCAAAAGCAAGCCAGACTTAAACAGTAGCTCATTGAACACATTTGTTACAGAAGTATTTTTTCCTCTGGTATAAATCGAAAAGTTGTAAATCTGTTTCTTTAACACTAAACTCACACACTTTGAGATTGGAAAAACATGTAAACTTTGCAAACACCAAAGTCTAGCATAGCTAAAGCTTAAGAACAAATTGAATTGAGGAAGTATCCATAAAAAAGAACATTTGCCATTCAAAAGTGACCATGCAACTCATTAGTTAATATCGCTCAATTGGATATCTTGAAGTTTTGTAATTCTCTCTTGTTCTCAGTACTAGAGTTATTGCATGTTTATGCTAGGACTAGAATAAACTGTAATAACTCAGATACCATGGGCATACAAGCTGAGTTAACAATGAGTACATACACGTCATAAACTTTCATAAATAGACTAAGAAAATTGGATAGAGCTAGCATTTGTGTTTAGTTTTAATAGAGAAAAGAGTCAATTCAGCTGATGGATTTAAATGTGCTTTTGGTATGATACTTCCAGCAGAAGAACTGCCTGAATTCACCCACCAAAATGTCCTATAAACTTTAACGAGTGGTTCATGCTGAGGTAAATAGGCTGATATGGGACTTTGTTAGCACAGTGTGCAACTAAGCAGGCTTTGCAACACTTTTCACTTAATAGCAGTCCTTCATATTCCATAAATCTTAAAGTGTTTTACAAATGAAAGTAATTATTGCTGTCCTTACTTTCCCTATGTAAAAATGGAATCATAAAACTATAGTGAACCTACCTCCTCAAGGTCACACTGCCATCTCAGTAACTAAACAGAAAGCAGCAATGGTTCTCCTGGTATCCTGTTTGAACCCACTTATAAGGGATTCTTTTTGCCCAGTAACTCCATTTGGCACATGAAATGATTTGAAAAGGCATACTGAGTTCTGAAGGCAGAATTTGATGGTTAATAAATCACGGAGATAGAGCATGAAAATACCTGAGAGCGCACCCTTCCCCCTGCAAATGTATGATACCAGAGGTCAAGGCAGATAATGAAATGACAATTGTCAGTGTTTGAGTAATGCTGTAAATCAAGGAGTAAGGAAATATTATGCTTAGTAGCGAGATTAATGGCTCATGAATTGCTATGCAAATTCTTTTCTGAAAGGTACTGAAACTGCGGGATTAAAAGAGTAACCCTAGTGCCCACATCAGCCAGCACTTGCATGAATATCAAGGGAAAGCTCTTTGTGACCCCATGAGAGATGCAGCACAGCTTGTGGCTCCACAGCCATCCTGTGGGTCTAGCACTTCAGCTCACTGCAGCACCTCGGCGAGCTGTGCAGGTATCCAAAATCAATTTAGCACCTCATGTTGTAGGCAGTAAATCCTTCCTGGCATGAAGGGACTGCAAAGAGGACCCCTTCATCTCTCTCTGCCAGAGGAAATCTCTCTCAGATGAAGCTGGGGCTTTCTAAGTCTCCAGATCTTTTGTCAATAGCAAAAGACAAGTGAGTGTGCAGGAAGGGTGTGATGGGGAAAAAGAGAGAGCAAAACAGTTCCTAAAAATTCAAAAGCATCATTCCTATTGCAGAACATTGGGATTCTTCTCAATCCTTTATCAACACTCACTTTGCCTCTGAATGCACTACTTTTGGCCAAGTGCCATTGCATATTCATGAGATGACATGGAAAGAAAACAAAATAAACATGAAATGCCTCCTGTTCATCTTTCTCTTCCTTTTATTAAAGTATGGGATCCTGAGAGAAGGCATTACTTCTTCCTTGCTGGTACACCTATTACTGGCTGGATTACGAACAACTATGCTGTTGACTAGACTATCACAGGGTTATATCACCTTAAAGAAATCTATTTTGAGGTGAAGAAAGAGAAAAGAAGGGGAGGGAGGAGGGGGACAACTATATTAAGACAAGAGACACCAGAACTGTTCTTCTTGAGCAGGATGATGGAGACAAACTATACTTCAAAAAGAAGCAATTAAGAGGGAGCCAGTCTTACTGCAAATACGCTGAGAAGTCATAGCTTGAGGGTCTGGGTTTCGGCCAATACGGATCTCACCAGAGGATCTAGGGGTCACTTTCTCGAGGCAAAGTACAGTGAAGAACGAAGACGAAATTTACTGCTTATAGAAAAAAACAGTTGCGTGAACGCACTGTCAATTGCAGATTGAGGACCAGCACCAAACTTGGCCTTTTGGCCATACCTCACAACCTCATTTTTTCATGTAGGGCTCTTTTGATAATGGAAACCTTCCGTCTTTTTTTATTTCCTTTTTTTTCCTTTTCCCTTTTATTTGAATAGTATCTGTGAAAAACCATTTTCTTTAATTCCTGACACAAGGCAGTTAGTTTACACTGGAGGCAGCTGCTCTGTGAGCTCAAGCCAACCCTGTCTTGTCCTAGATTCATTGCAATCTGGCCAAATTGTCACATATATTTTTAGTTTATGATGATCTTCTAATACAATTCCAGCTTCAACACAGACTCCTTCCAGCAGTCTAATGACTAGTTCAGGTTAATGAACTTCAGACCATGTAACTGGCCATTAATCTTCAGGAAATATCCTTCCTCTCTGTAATATGCGCAACGTCAATCAGTGTTCTGTGCTTAAAAGAGCCATAGTCACGCTGCTCAGAAATAACCAGACCCATGACCGTAAATAAAATATAAAACTTAGAGCAAATCTAACTCCCGCGTTCTTTCCTCTTCTCAAAAGTAAGAAGAGTTTTGTCAGAGGAGGAAAAATTGTTTCCTTTAGTTCTTCAATACTTCTGCTAAGCTCCAACACTCTCTAAAGCTTCCTCAAAATTACCAGACCCAAAATAAACGAGGAAAGAGTCTGAAAAGAAAAATGCTGGTGCTAAAGCTGCTTTCCCACCTTGGCTTCAGCTAGGAAATCTCTGTGCTGTGTTAATTATCACCTGCGAGGCCAACTGGGGAAGGAAGTTATGCATACACCTCACTGAAATAGGGTATTTCCAGTAGAATAAAGGAGTTATTATTTGCCCCACACAGGGGTGGGAGGCGGGATGCTGAAGAGGGACTGAGAAGCCTTGTTCCATCCTGCTAGAACCACCATGTGGGGCTGATAGATTCATAATGGGCTATAGGTTAAAATTGCCAAAAGACAAAATGTCAATCTGCTGGTGTCCTGACATCTTACCTGAGAGAGGTGGCTGGACATAACTGGCACATGTGTGATGCCACATCACTGAAATGAGGTGTCATCTCCCTGCAATTGGTCAGATTTAGTGGAGCCTATAAAACAGATTGCTCTGAAGCTACTGTTTGAAACAGGAAAACCTGGAGCCAATTTACTAAACATAATCTATTCCAGGCTCTTTGTTGCAATAAACAGAGCTCTTCAGCCTTCTCAAACACACAAACAGTAAGTAGGGAGCTCTGTGCTTATGGGACTTTTTTCAGATCGTTCAGCTCAAACCTATCTAAATGCAAAATCCCGCATTCACAAATATTGTGTAGGTTTCCGACTTCTCCTGGCGTCATGAAGTCCAGAGCTGAGAGGACTGTGACTCATCTGCAAACACACACTTTTTTAACAGTAGTTCATATAAATCTCAGTTTAATTTCATAACAAAAACCTATATGCAATTGGAGAATAATTTAAAACCTCTCTACAGCACTGGTCTTCTGAGGTCATTTTAAAATTCAGCATTTTTTACTCCAGTACAGATGTCAATGAAAACAGCTTGCAGCAAATACAGAAAAAAAGAGTGACCAAATGGTATGGCTCAGTTATATTGAATCTAATAGCAATGTTACAAATTGCAAGTAACTACTGAAAATCCAAAGCAATCTTTGAGCCAAATAGCATGAGTAGCCTGTCAGGAAAACATATTATTTTAAAATATTTTAAACTAATTAGCTGCAAAAAGAGATAAAAAGTACCCCATCTACCACTCAAGTGTATTGAAAGGTACATTATCTGTTTATTTATATTGTATGCATACTTTTATATATATGCATGCAAATTTAAAATGCATTACTTTAACTACAAATATATAGATATGTTTCCAATGCATTTACCTGTAGATGTCTCACCTAAAATAAGCATACATGTTCCAGAAGAATTACTACAGTTGTCTACCGTGTGGTTCAAAATTTTACTACAATAATGAACAGTATATTGAATACTCTGTGTTAATAAGAGTGAAAAATACAAGCATATGTGAGTCAGATTAATAACTCATAAAATAAAATAGACTAAAAAAAAAAGATTACATCTCCAGACTTAACATTCTTAACTTATTTCTTGAATAACAAAGATGATGTTCATCCAGAGCACCATGAAACTGTGTTCTTGTACCCCTTAGACAGATGTCCTGTTTATATATTATTTGGCAGAGGAGGCTTTTCTCTTCATTGTGAAATCTCATTTTAAAGCTAACTCCATCCAAGAGCTGGTAAACAGTATTCATCACTATTCTCCCATTTATTAAGTAACTTTTGTTCTGTTTATGATGCACCAAATATTCTCTTCCAGGATTCTGAAAATGCTTCTTTTTACAAAAACCCCGGATAAGTATTATGCAGTTTCCCCAACACTAGCAAAAATTACTGAAGAAAAAGACAATGGTATCACAAAAAAAATTACGTGAGCCTACAGTAGGTGATTTCTTTTGTTTTGCTTAAATCTTAAGTTTTAGTATATCTGATTTAGATAAGACTTTGCATAAAGTAGACCTTGCTGTTTTTAAATACCCAGATGAATAGTAAAGACTCATATGATGTATAATGCAACTTGTAGTGAGTTTTACGAAGCTTTTTTACAGGCTTTACTTTTACTGAGCTCCTCACAGGATTTATACTCTATCCATTCAACACCAGTAATTTGGGAGGCAATACAAATCTCTGCTCTGATTTCCAATTCAGAAGAGCCAAACAGAGCAAAGAAAAATGAAGAGACTGAGAGACAAGGAGGATGCAGATGAGGGAACAAAAAAAAATCTGTTTTTACTGCAGAGGACGATCTGATAATAAAAAAAATTCTCCAGTGGGTAGAAAATATGTTTGAGGATCACACTGGATTGTTTGTTAATGAGGATGAACTCCAGATAATTCAAAAATAGTAACTAAGGAAGTTAAACATGAGAGGAGAGGAATGAACTCACTCACATATTTGGGGTTTTTTTATGGTTTTCTGAATCTTTCTGAAGCTGGTCTACTGATGGAAGCATTTATAAAAGGCATGCTGTCTGTTTGGAGATAAATATTGGTAAGAATGGATAACCTTTCTAGAGCAATCTGTGTCACACTGCCATAAAGAGCTTATCTGACCAAGAAATTTACTATTGGGCACTTAAAATTATACACATAGGAAATGAACACTTTATCCTCAAAAGATACTGGGATATTTTTCAGGTCAGTGTCAGCGGGGTCAGGATTACACCCAAAGATTTCATGTAGATGTAGAAGTAATCCTTTCAGAATGTGACAGATAGACAGTCATGCACACAGACGTGTTATATATCACTAGAAACAGTGATTCTGAGAAGTTTTAGCTGTGGCATTGTGTCTTTTAGACATATAATGAATAAATCCAAGACTGACGATAAAACAAATGCTAGTCTCTAACCCTAATTCTTTGTATGCTGTGTCTCCTTAAAAAAAGAAAATCAGACCTATAGTTTTACATTCTATAGCCTGTTTCTCAAGCATGTCTATTGCCCAAGAAAAGGAATGGGATGGAAAGCAACTTGTAGTCTGAGATGATATTGCAAAGAGGAGGTAGGCAGATGGATAAAATGTCCCAACAATCAGAAGTGCAACTGATATCTTCCACACATAAATATCTACATGCCTTTCACTCTAAAGTTAGATGCATACGCATCTCACATGGATTTTTTCTCTTTTTTTTTGGTAGAAGAAACTGTGATTTCAGATGTTATGTCTGTAACAGAGTCCCATAGTCTCTTCATTTAGAACAATATGAGAACAACCTAAAAAAGAAAAAAAAAAAAGAAAAAACATAAGCCAAAGAAGCAAGCAGTCTATGGCACTATTTAGCAACATGTAAGAATCAAAAGGAGCCCTAAGCCAAACGTCAGTATTAAATTATTTTAAGTACAGCATGTTTCTTTAGCAGACCAAAAAAAACCTCTCAAGCTATGAAAAGTGATTCTAAGACGGGTTTTGTAACTCTGGTATTCACAAAAAGAAAAAGGCAGTAGGAGGAAAATTTCTAGAGACATAAATGAAAAGGTAGATTAGATGAAAACTGCTTCCTGCTGAGTACCGTGACATCTGAAGGTTTTCGAAGAAAGCCAGAGAATTTTCCTCTAAAACGTCTATCACCACCTGCAGCACTTGGGGTGGCTTGGCTCAGCTCTGAGTAAAGTAGACGGGGAGAGAATGCATGCAGAAGGCTTTGCCTGTGGAACAGCCTTAACCTGCTGTTGAGAAAACACTGAAAAGCCAGGAAAGTGTCATGATGGCCACCAGAGAAAAGAAATGTTCATTTTGGGGAGACCTGTCTGAACATTTAAACACTAGCAGATTGCATTCGACCTGCTAAAACCTGAATTAACCCCAGGCAGCACTGTCAGGCCAGCTAAACCACTGACCCTGCAACTACCATTCTTTTGCTGGAAGAAACATATACCTACAATGGCCAACTCAAAGGAAGGATTCCAGTCTCTTTTTCATGTCCAGGAAATCTTGCCAATATTTTGCTATGGAAAAACTGTTCTCTGTACCTCATTTCATAGGAGACCTTCCAACATCTGCAGGAGTGGAGCATGTGTCCTCTAGTAATGACAGTTCAACTACCAGAAGTCTGGGATTGCTGCTATTTCTGGGGTCACTGGTAACTACTGGCAATGGGGTATTTTACAGATTAATTACTTGAACAGAGACTTGCCCTACTGTGTATTTTGCATGCCTGTGAGGAAAACAGCTTGATGGGAAGATAGTGTAGCACTCTGCTGAAATCTGCCGTGAATGAAGTCCACACTTCTAGGCACTATACAGCAGTAAGGAGAACAATACTCTGAAAGGGTACAGCCAGTGAGCTGTCTTCATGGTTACATCTATAGATGCAAGTAAGTAGATCTCTTCTGTCCTTGATCCAAGCAATTCAGACCTAAGCCAGCTCCTGCTGTTATATGACTCCATTAATTGCGTACTATACAGAAATATATTACACATTTCAGCTAGACATGCATCAGAGGCAGCACCAGCCAGCCAACTCTGTGTGCAGGTGGGAATACCTTCGTTCTGTCAGCAGCTACCCTGTCCATCCATACAATCATAACCCAACAGACACTATTAAAAATAAACACCACAAAAAGCTCCCAAAACTACCCCTCCTCAAAACTGAAAGAAATAAAGAAACAGAGAGTTACATCTACAAATATATGTATAATGTTAATTTCCTTCTTACAAACACTTCATTGTGCTGTAAGTTGCAGCTAGATTTGTCTGATATAACTAGAAATGTATCACAGAATCCATAAGGATCATAGAGTCCAACTAGTACTAGGACTGGTATTGCCAACTAGTTTGGAATTTTGCTTAAATGCTTGTAGGCACTCACAGTTTTCCCAGCTGTACCTAAAAGCTGCCTATGGCACTCAGAGAAAACTAGAACCCTACAAATATTGAGGACAGGCAACTACATGTTGCAGTTGGCCTCTTAACATAATTAACCATTTTTTAAATTATTTCTATTGTACTAATCTTGATAGGCTGTTTCATTAACTGTTAGTGTCATTTAGTTCCTTGTCAGCTGCACAAAAGTCTGATCTGGTAGATTTCCAAAGAATTCAGACTAATACAGTTCAGTGACAGTTAAAAAAATGTGCACTTCTTATGACAGCTGGGCTTTGATCAAATATGTTTACTGTATATCCAGTGGCATATTTTCATAGAATTCCTTTCATCAATGTGTGGCCTCATTATCTGATGCACTGTCAGTGAACATACAGCACAGTCTGCAGGGCTATAGTATATAAATGACAGCATAGGAAGAGACATGTCAGAAGAATTTTAATTTACACTTCCAACAAATTTTGATTTAATAATTCATGACTAGACACTTGAACTCTATTGGAGGAAGGTTTTTTATATCCATTGTCCAATTAATTTTGCATCAACATTGTGTGCAGACAATATGTAAAATGATATAAATATGAGCATGCACACTGCAGTGCAGTGATCTGTCTTGGCACATTAGCTCAGTCATCATATTGTTAGGCTGAACACATTTGTTTTCATTCTAATTTTTTTAAATGTTTGATTTCATTCGCACTTGGAGGATATATGACAGGGAACCAGCAGAGCCACTATAACACTTCCCATTTCTAAGCTTACACAATTCACTAACTTAATGTGGCCCTATTCTTCTTGAATGGTTTCCCTCAGGTATCACCACAGCACTCGGGCAGTTTTAAAGCTTTACTGCCTCTATTCTCTGTCCTTGCCATTAGGAGTTAATTGATTTTTTTTTTTTTAATGTTACCACAGGAGATGACATCACTTGCATAAAGTCACACCAGCAGTTAGGACTAGTACCCACATCCCCTCAACATCCAGGCAGTGCCTTAGTCACCCAGCCACCCTTCTCACCAGGGACTACACACTGCTGGCTGTGATTCCTGCGGTGAGATCCATGACTCACATGCCACTTCTTCCAATGTTTTATTGTCGATTTAAGCCCTTGTGCAAACTGTAGAAAATTACAAGAACAGTTTCATTTTCCATAAACAAGAACTGGACAGCTGCATAAGGAGTAACACGCAGACAATGCGTTTTCAGATGGCAGATTATCAAAGCTTTAACAGTCCTGTATTCACTGATCACTAACTTAACCATTTTCAGGGGTTAGAACATGCTGCTATCAGACCCCAAGAGAATTTTCTGCTTGTGTTGCAGCAGAAATCAATTTATATTTGGTGCAATAGAGTTATTTTGCTGGTCTATTTTTAAGCTGCTTTGTGAAGGATCCTAGCATGACAGTTCCTGGAATCTGAAACAGCCATGCTGAAAAAGAAAACAAGAATTCAGGCATCACTACCTCCATTCAAAGCAGATCTATTTCCAATTTGGTTTAAAACCACAATAACTTTCCTTTGTCTCATGAGGACAAAGTGAGGACACAGAGTGCACAGATGAATCAATACTTCACTGAAAAACACAAAAGATTTTTAGACAGTTAACCATTTAGTTACTGGGCAGTTGCCATAACCAGAAGATTAATATAAAACAAATAGGATGTAAAATACCACCTCTAATTTCCTTTTCCCTCATAGACACTTGTCCCCTAAGACGACGAGACAGTCTCAATCTTGAGGGAGTCCTGAGGCTTCATTCCCTACAAGAATGGTCAAAGCTGGAACAGGGGCTCAGAAAAGTTGTGGATTTTTTGTCTTGGTAGACATTTGAAACTGGACATAGCTCTGAGAAATCTGATCCAAAGCTGAAGTTATCCATCCTTTGCATTGCAGTTGGGACCATATGACCTCCTGATGTCCCTTCCAAACTAAATTTTTCTATTAGTTCTTTTAACAAGTAATGGACAGAGGAATAACTGAACTGCATCACACACTGAAGGTCTTCAACAACATCCAGATCAACAGAACCAGTTCCTTTACTATTGAAATCTGACTGAAATCAGGAATTCTTTCTTTTTATGAAACTGTTTGAAAGCTGCAGCAATTCAAGAGCTGATTCACGAGCAGATCATAAAACCCTGTATCAAGAATAGCAATGTGTTCATAGGACAAATGAAGAACACACAGAATAGGTACAGACACTGCATTAGCTATATAACTTAATCCAGTATCTCAAGGCTGACAGATACTGTTCACCCAAACAGTCTTGGTTTGCCCATCCCATGAGAACTAAACACAGAACTGAGCGTCAAAATTATTGACACTGTATTTGAAATAATGCTTTTGTCTGCATTAATGAGACAAGGAGGGAATTTCTTCTAGGATTCCCCCATTGGAGCTAGAAGAGGAAGCTGGGTGAGAAATACCACTGGACAGACTGCTGACACCTAAACCAAGCCAATGAGTTCTGCTCACCCAGAAGACAAAATATCAGCTGTGTGTTCCAGCCTGACCTCTCTTTTTTGTTCAAAACAGCAACTCCTTCCTGCCAGTCAATTATCTTCCTGTTGGATCAAGAAGTGGAGACCACTACACTAAATACTTCTCGAGCATGTGGGGATAAAAATTACTAGAAAGGGTTTGGTCTTCATGACAGCTTAGCTAGAAAATGGATGTGGTGGAAAAGATTAAGTTGTGTTTCCATAGTCACGGATGAGCAGGTGACAAACATCCAGCACAGGTGCTTGTTCTACAGAGGATCCCACTCCCTGGTGAAACAGGCACGCCCCAAAGAAACCACGGCTTGAAGATATCCAGGACTTTTCATGTAAGATGAGCGCTATGTAAGTTTATGAAACCCCTTGGGATCATCGTGATTAACTATCTTCCTTAAGCTATTCCCCACCGGGCTTTAGTGCTTTTAAACCACTGACCCCTTGAATTAAAGAGGTAGATTTCTCTTTTCACAGCTGTGACTCAACACAGGGAGGAATTCAGAGACATCTGAAAGCAAAGCCAGGCAGAATTTAAAACAAAATCCTTCAATGACAGATTTAGGAGTGATGGCTGCAGCTGGAACTTACAAATATAACAACTAACTAAATGAGCATGCATTATACAAAAGCCTTACATGGACAGACCTTGTGAAGGGCAATTACTTCACAGGAAACCAGAAAAACAGAACTACTAGGAATAAACAATCAGAAAATCTAGATTGGCTGTTCATAATGAACCTTGGCCCATGGGTCCCTCAGCAAACTAAGTGATAAACCGTCTCTGAAATGAGGAGATAAGTGGTAGCATGTTAGACAAATTAATCCTTTGTTTTTTTATATACATCTTTTTTAATCTGCAACACAAAACTGAAATCTCTGTGCCTGGAGAGGTTTAAAACACTAATAAAATGTAGCTTTTAAAAGTTATATAATACCTTTCACACATTCGTTTCAAAATATACAGTAACTAGCACATACATTATTGAGTCTTTGCAGAGGAATTGTATTCATACTATGCCGGTTTAATTGTTGGGGAAGCTGATACTCACTATTCTCAGTAGTCATCCTGGGTGGACTTGAAGTGAGTAAGGGGGGCAGTGAGTTTATGTTAATTAACAGTTATTGATGTTAGTATCTTAAACATGGTATGCTTCTTTCTGCCCAGTCATATAGGCTACCTGCTGTAGTACATCAGTTCTAAATAAACATGCACAAGTGTAAAGATGAATTTTATAAAATGCAACAAATATCTTGAAGATACTTAAGCATGGAACATGGTTACAGAGGAATAAATCTACTGACCATCTTCACATAGTACTGCAAAGGCAAAACAACATTGACTACTGGAAACTCTGCTTCCTTTGTCTGCTCAGCTGGGGTATGTGACTTGCATTAATGGCACAGGGAATAATGGACTTGCACTCAGACCCAGGACTGACTGATGTCAAATGAAGTTCAACCATTCATATTAATGGGGATCAGCATTTGTCTGAGGGAATGGAAGTCTCTTAGACTTTAGGGTCATGAATTGACAAGCTATCGAACATTTTCTCTGTTGTGCTAACCATCCTCCATCCTCAATGAGATCAGCTGTCTAGACCCTTAGTCCCACTACAGCTGCTTTGTGCTCCTCCTGAGGCACAGAAAGAGCTCATTGCTAATTCTTTCTGTGTAATATGCAACACAGGGTGAGGTCCTGCAACTCACTTTTCTAGGACACACAGAATAGTTGTACTTCTCTGGAACCCAGGAAAAACATAGACATGTACATGTAAACTGTGAGTTTTCTTACTCTGGACATGTGTGATCAACTAAGACATATGGTGACGGAAGTGCCATTAGTGACAAAAAAAAAGTCCACCAAAAGTATGATCTAAAAAGAGCAAAGATGACTAGCAATTTGTACCAAGAAAATTATTGTTAAACTGCTATCGTGTCACACCATTAGTAAACTAGGAGGAGGCAAAATGCAGTTTTTCTTTCAGATGGACTTTCTGTAAAAATGCCTTCTCACAGCACTTTTTCTTGACAGGTCCCAAAGTATCTATAAGCTTGTGGGTTGTAATCACTCTAATGATCAGCAAGCAGTTATTTCACACAGCTGATACAAGTCTGTGGCTGATATCACCTGCCAAAACATTAAAATATGCAAAGAAAAACACTGCAGCAGAATTTTGTTCTTCTTAATGTTAAATAGAGCAATTTTGGGAGTAAAGACAGCTACAATTTTTGCCATGATCATTAAAAATCCTCATATTAAGAACAACAATAATAACACTGATAATCTAAACTCTTTTTTTACACTTTTTTTGCAACACTTCTGTCAGAGGAAAATTTAAATTTTATGGATGATAAGAAAGCAGACTGTTTCCAGTGACATTTACAAGTTATAATCCAGCTCTGACAGTCAAGACATGCAGAGTTAGTCAATTCAAAAAGCCCACTCAAACATAGGCAACTCTGTTACTTTAGAGGCACCTCAGCCACATTTGTGTTCTTCACAAGTGCTTGTATAAACACTAAAAAACACAAAACAATAAAAAGATAAGAAGCCAACATGCAAGGCCAATCCTAACAAAGCATGAGACAAATGAAAAAAAAAAGATTAAAATAAATTCCTTATGTGCACAATAAATTTCAATATTATGAGTCACTTAATTGACTCATGAACTATGAATTGACCGTGCCTCTTTTAAATGTTCCACATAACTCTCTCCTTTCTGAAAGAGGAACATCTTTAGCAGACATAGTTGTTACAGCAGATTTTTTCTTTGTTTATCGGTAGTATATGTGTACTGTAGTGCAAGTTATGTTAATTAAGTTTGGCTACAGGCTTAGAAAGCAGCACGTAGAACATAGAAGATGTGCAGCTAGATCAGCAAATGCCTTCTGTATGTACTTGGAGAACTACCAGGAGAACTCACCAAGAAAACAATGCAAATTTATTCCTCACAGTAATATACGATGAAATGGAAAACCTAAAAAAGCAAGACTGCAAAATTCTGCGGTCAGTAACTGAGAAATTCATCACATTTGAGCTTCTTTCAACATTAAAGTTGTCTCTCAATTTGCTTTCCTTAGCAATATATATCACAAAATTTGTTACTGATTTTCTGCATTTAAGCAGTTCTGGATTTTCTCCACCTTCAACATTCATTTCCTGTTCCAGAAGAAAGCCTCTCACACAACTCCTTACTTAAATAAGAATATCAAAATGTTTGTAATGGCAAGAGTGAAGGCTCATCCAGTCTAGTAGTCTGTTTTCAACAGTAAACGTAAGGAAGTATAAGAATAGAACATTCACATACGATATTTCCCCACCCTTAGTGCTCCCCCTTCTTTCCATCTATTTTCAGCTCAGGAGATTTCCTCAGCCTACTGTGACTTGTCTATTTTATAACCCCCAAGCAGATATCACTTTCATGTACTTGTCCAACCTCCCTTTGAGCATTTGTAAAATTCTTGCATCTGCAACACCATCTGGCAATCAACGTCGTGTCTACTACCCAATGTGTAAAGAACCACTTCCAATACCAACAACGCAATGTGATGATGTATTAATTTGCCTTCATATAACACCATCTTCATAATACTAGCCAGAAAGCAGATCCTACTGGGCAATAAAAATTGGAAGATACTGATTGAATTGTGATGATCATTCAAACATTTTAATGTTAGAGGTGTTATGTATGCTACCTCTTTACTTTCCTTTGTACAATAGACTCACAGAGTGGCTGAGAATTTAAGTGAAAATTGGTCAGAAAAAATTAAGAAGGTGATAGTAGTGGTCAGCTCCAATGAGTGTTTGCTGACGAAGAAAAATATCTTGCCATGGTCACTGCACAAGATGAGATGTAACATTTGACAACTAAATCTTTGGTCAGAATCCAGAACCAGCTTTGAACATTTAACCAAAGAATGTTCCAAGGTTGGCAAATACATGGGTGGGGCAAAATCACAGCTTAGAAAGAGAAATCCTCCAGGTTTCACAACCCACAGTGGCTGAACACCAGTAGCAGAAGGGCTCTCACTCACTGTGCTTGTTCTGGGGCAGCAATTGCAAGTGACAGGATGGAAAAAGCATCCCAGTACCCAGCAGTTGGGTAGCTCTGTGACCTCTCTGTCTGTCAAGGACCTCTGCCCCAGCAGTTGGGTAGCTCTGCGATCTCTCTGCCTGTCAAGGACCTCTGCCTCTCTCACATTGCATCAAAATTCAGTTTTACTGTACTGAAATGGCCAGGTTTTCCCACGTCCAGAAATTTTACTTTTATTATAAATGAAATAAAAGGGAGGGGAAAAGGTGTTTTCGTTTGCACAAGTTGATAATATATCTTTAAAATCTTTTGTCCTGAAAAGTGTTAGGATAAATAATTTAAGAAATGTATTTGAAGATTTACAGTATAAACTATGCAGAAATGTAGTTATAAGCTCTATTAATCTTCATGTTTTGAGGTGTTGGTGCTGTAAGAAATAGCATCTTGCAATTTAGAACATTAAAACTGTGAAGATTTATGTATTCCGTTGAAACATCTGGTCTTACGCACTCTTGGTGACAGAGTGGCAGACTAGATGAGCTACTTGTTTATTCCAGTCAGGCATTTCCCTGCCTCCTGGACTTTATGTTAAGAGATGATGAACATCTTATTCCCACTGGAGAATTTTTACTCTCATGAAGTCAATAGGTCATAACATGAAATGCACAGCTCGTGAAAGGGATTCCTTCTTTTGAGTTTGTTGGATTCTAGTGGACCAGTAGATGAAGATAAATACTAAAAAAGAATTGTACTTTATGTACTCCATACTTGTACTTCATACATGCCTAGTTATTAGTTTGAGGGCCTGTCAGAATGCAACTTCTTTAGCAATACAGTGAATCATGAGGGGTAGTAAATAATCAAAGGGGTTACATCTCATAGCAATATTACAGTGAGTCCCATAGATAAAAGTTCCTTTCCTTCTGCAACAACAAAGTTTTCAACTCACTATTATAAGCTGTAATTATTCCAAAGGAACAAATAATTTATATTTATTTTTTCTGAATTAAAAGTTATTTAGTTATTTTGATTATGTATATCAAAAGTCAAGTTTCAATTTAAGCTAGTATCTGCAGTGGATCAAGATAATGTAATGACATTCCTGTCATTGCCTAGTGAGTTTCAGAGCTGTTGCAAAAAATACACATATTCAAAAGTTCCATGACTTTTTTATCAAAAACAAACATTAAAACAGTGACAGAAAAAATTAAATTTTCAGAAAAAAATTCTCATTAAGTTTTAAAACTGACAAACTACACCTCCTTTTTCAATTACTTTTACTTTTAAGATTTTCCAAAGGTAGCTACAATTTGGCTTTGATCCTGCTATCGCAAAGTGCCAGAAATACCTCATTACAGCAGGAAAAATGTTGTGTGTGCACATATGTATGTGTTTGTCTACAGTCTGCATGAGTAATTGAAGAATATCCAACATACATGCACAACAAACCACAAAATTAAAATTATTCTTAACCAGAGTGTATTTGTCTTTAAAGTAGAAAATAATGGACAGCAGAGACCTCTTAGTGCTAAAACATAATGCTTCATTTAATGAGTAATCTCTGGAGCACATGGACATTTACCTCACTCTGGGCAAGCTCAAGTTCATGGACAGACAATTACAGCACTTCAGCTGATGTGTGATAACTTGTTGAGCAGCTGTAATATAACCACATTCTTTCATGGGCTTATAGACTGCATTTCTGTATTTTCCTCCATGCCAGTGTGACTATTGACTCCTAAATGTCAAAAAAACTTCAACATGTTTTAAGTTAGAATGCCTGAATCTGCATCCACAAATCACTAGCGACTTGTAAAAACTGGAACCTGTGTCTGAAGTCTCTCCAAGTTTGACAGGTACGTTGTCTGAAACCACTCTGTCTTCAGAAAAATGAAAAAATTACAGTAAAAAAAAATTCAGGCAAGGTTTTGCAATAGAATCAACACAATATGGTTAGGTTGCATTGTCTTTTAGGTGAATAAAGACTGGATAGCAGATTTATTAATATGACCAATTGGTTGAATATAATAAAAAAATATTTTAAAATGTAGACATAGGCTGCAGATAAGTAGCAAATGCTGGCAAAATGCTGCAGAGAGTCTCCAAGTTTTGCTTTGGGAGAACGGCACAAGGAGCAGGAATATTGCTAAAGCTTCACTTCCCACCGCTTTCATACCACTGCCTTTTGTCAAAGTATATGGTGCGAAGTTCTGAGACTGATATTTAGCAAAAGCACAGGTTCAGTTATAAAAAAAGCAAATCTAAGAAATTAATCAGGAGTTGCTATGAACAGGGAACCTTTCAATCTAACATCAGCATTCTTTCAGCTACATTTTAATGTTGCATCGTGTATGCAGGGCACAGATTGCTTTGCTTTGGTCAATCCTGCACAGGCTACTGAGAACCTTCTTTGGTGTGCTGACTCTTCACTTCTCAGTGAAATCTGTGAAAGATGAAGGCAGTGCTTCAAATCATTTATTCATTTTCTGGGCTTTTAGATTTCATATAAAAATCTTATTTTTCTATAATTTCATATTACTAGGTAAAGAAAGTTAAATACAGAGAACATACACTGTACTGCTTTGTAGTATGCAAACTCTAGCATCTCAGAAATGTCCACTTTCCCCTATTTCTTTCACTGTATTTGATCCAAACTTCTGGCTGCCAATGTAAAAGCATTTTTAAAGTGAATTGTAATGTTGTTATACTCATAAGAGTCTAAGGATATAAATGATGCAAGGTTCACAAAAAAGTAACCTGTGCATACTCAGATATAGGCATACAAGGTGAGTATATGTGTGTCTTGTTCCATTGGGTATTATTGTGATTCACAGCACCTGTGTATGAGTTTCCAGCTTATTATGATCTTATTTCTTAAATATTAACAAAAAGAATGCATTTTAGTGCCTTTTTTTTTTTATGAAGCAGAAAGTACAAGTCAATGGTCATCTATATTTTTGTTGGCATAGTTCTGTATTTCACACAAAATACCTTTGATATCAAAGTATGGCCAAAATACCAAAATTCCTTCGAATACTTATCTCTTCTAATGATAACTACAGCTGCACACAAAAGCTGCTGTCCTCGATATCACTTACGTTCTCACAGGAATATAAATCTCTGAGAGGCAAGGGTTTAAAAAAAGTATTCTTCTCAGGGCACTGGAGGAACACACGATTTTATTCTTTTGATGCTGCATAACAGCATTATTGGACTAACATCCTGAAATATATGTTCTTTCTATTATTTTTTTTTTCTGAAGCTTATCTACTCTCATATTATTAATTTGAAAAAAGGCCAAAAGAAAAAACAGGAAGAGAGAGCCAACAAATTCAGAATTCAAATACTGCCATTTGGGCCACTGAACATCTTCAGTGGAAACAATTTAGTCCAAGGCATGGGAATATTGAAAAAGAAATATTATGAAGAGACACTACTGAAAGCTGTTTGCTATCTGTTCGAGATCAAAGGGGGTCAAAGCAAATATGAAATTGTCTTGTAGATGAGGTAATAATGTACATAGTGATCTTGAAATGAATTGTTTAAATATTCATATTTCTACTTTTCATTTTAAAAGGTGTGCATCTAAATCCCATGAGTAATCCAGCAATGATAATCACAAAATAATGAAATAAAATTTAAAACTGAGATCTATTTGATCCTTAAATAAAAAATATTTCTTTCATCATAGTAATGCCACATTGTTTTTAAAAGTGGTGACTATATTTTTGATGTAATGTGTAAGTCCCTGGATATCACACATACTCATACATAACTCATCTAATGTACATTTCTACATCTGTTTGATGTAGATTTCCAAAACCAGAAAATAACTAATACCTAGAGATGCTTCACCACCTCTTGCAGAAATGTCACTCCTGCTACGACTAAAGCATAAGCTTAGAAAGACATTGTCACCCAACAAACAAATAGCATTTGCTGAACCAAATACATGTGTCTGGAATTGTTCTCCTGAGCTAATTGGAGGCAGGCTCTGGTGCCGTACCGCAGGACACTGCAGTTGATAAATCCCTCAAGCTGGTCATGCAGAGTTCAGCACGCCATGGAATGGCAATTGCTTAACTCTGGTGGGTAGGAGGCACAGGGAGAAATCTCAGAAACCAGACTGGGAAACAATTCTTCCATACCATTTGTCATAGACAACCTCCGTGGTGCGAGGAAGCCAACGAGAAGGACATGGGCCTGAGTGAAGCTGGCCATAAGCAACCAATGTGCTGTTGCAACAGTTGACCCCCATTTGAGGGGGTAGCTGGGGCTGCTGCACAGTAGAATAGCGCTGGGGGGGAATGAAGGGTAGTTAAAAGCAAGAAAGAATGAGGCCTCCTGAGCAAACTGGAGGCCAGCACCTGTTCCTGCAACTGGTGCCCCAAACCACTGCTGCATCTGTATTTGTCTGTGTCAAACTGGACTGGTGCAAGCCTACACCTGGGACACCATGTTGATTGGCATGGGAGGGATCACTGCGTCTCGTTAGTCTTCCTCTCAAAATCAGAGGAAAACCTGTATGAAACAGAAATTATTTGCTATTCAAATAGCAAAATATGAATAGGAATTTGCATACCCACAGCTGGCACATTGTCTCATCCAAGGAGACTATCAAACTCGATCACAGGACACCCAAAAACCTCTATGCTGATGTTAAGCACCTAATTCTAAACTGTTTAATTTAGAAAGCTACTGCTGTAAGAGTTAGCTATGCCTCCCTGGTATATCCAATGACAGACAGAGAAACAAAGAAACAACTGGAGGTGCTTGGTCACTCTCAAAAGCCTGTTCTAATTTTTAAAATTCAGTAGGTGTAAGTAACGAGCTAAGGGATACATTCACTGAGATCTGGCTCAGTCTGATATACAAGTTGGAGGACAGAAAACTTTTGCAACTCTGCAACCGCTCCTCTCCTTCTTTCCTATGTGTCAGACTAACCCTGACCCTGAGTGTATTTTCTTGTTCAGCCTCATCCAACAAGTGGTTCCAGGCAGGACGCTGCCTATAAAACCCTCATGCATTAATTCCATTAACTGGAGCATTCAAACTAAAAGCAGAGCTTTCAGAGAGGGACCAAAAGGCAGTGTTGCCTTTCAGACAGTAACTTGCTATCAGCCACAGCCAAGGCTGGGAGCTCATGCGTTAGTGAGATATTGAGCTAACGTGTCTTCACAAAAACCATTCGACCCAATCAGCCAGTTGTGGACCTTGATTTATCTGTCTGACAGCCCTGTTCAGCCCTGCTGGGTTGGACATTGCCCAGTGCTGCTGCCGGCAAGCTGCAGACCATCTCTGTGAAAAACACCTGCAAAAGGAGCATGGGGGGGAGGGAGGAACACTTCAGACTCGGTAAAAAAGGTTTAATAGAGTTGGAAGTGGAAAAGGGCTAAGCTGATTACCCTGTGTGAACAGACTATAGGAACAATACCCAAACAAAAGACAATTTAAGACAACAGTCACAACAAAGCCAGTTCTGAAAGACAACTGACAAGGCAATATCTTTTTCAAAAATCCTCAGGATATTAACTGCACATTTGTGTGTTGCATTAGAAGACTAACGTCATGACAACAGCTCAATTTAGCACAAAAAATAGGCCAATAAATACAATACCAGTGTTTTAAAATAATTAAATAACCATTTGTTCTTGCATTATATTGCTGGCAGAATTCCTTCAAATAAACAAAAAACTCATTTTTCTTTTTTTTTTCTTAATTTTTAAAGATTACATGTTGGCAGTAGTTTAGGCAGATCTGGACATTTGTTCCATTCATCTGAGGTGAAAAAAACAAAGACACATATCTCACGATGTATTTTCACTCTTAGAAAACCAAAACAAAGGCCGTCCAGGGAACAAGGAGTTTAATTATAAACTACCACTGCAAAACAAGATAGATTCTGGGACATATCTCTGGGAACACATTCAGTACACTAAACCAATATAATCAGAAATGTAATTTTTCATTTTTTTAGAAGGAAAAACTCAGAAAAATAGTGATCAATTTCAGAGGCGCAAAGTTTGCTGCAAAATAATGTTCATAATATAGTTAGTGATTCTTCAGAAGCACTCACAAGAACAGCAAAACACAAGCAATGTCACTGATTAACAGTGCATTTATTTTTTAAACTGCACATTAGATTTGTGCTCTGCAACACTGAGAAAATCTGAAGTGTAAAATAAGAGTCACAGTGCAGAACAGCACCTTCTCTGCACTGTAGTTTTCAGCTTCAGTTCACAGAATCACAGAATCACAGAATCACAGAATGGTAGGGGTTGGAAGGGACATCTGTGGGTCATCTAGTCCAACCCTCCTGCCGAAGCAGGGTCACCTACAGCAGGCTGCACAGGACC
>Ga0065711_1029364_pt1 | contig 36511 bp, 15 predicted proteins | sample Hoacrofraction12_FD_59098 | JGI IMG/M metagenome (GOLD analysis project Ga0065711, IMG submission 59098) | Hoatzin crop microbial communities from Cojedes, Venezuela - Epithelial fraction 12 v2 (version 2) | ecosystem: Host-associated > Birds > Digestive system > Esophagus > Crop | place... | reverse complement strand
CTTGTTCAGCCTGAAGAAGAGAAGGCTGCGAGGGGACCTTATAAATGCTTACAAATATCTGAAGGGTGGGTGTCAGGAGGATGGGGCCAAGCTCTTCTCAGTGGTGCCCAGTGACAGGACAAGTGGCAATGGGCACCAAGTGAAGCATAGGAAGTTCCATCTGAACATGAGGAAGAACTTCTTCCCTCTGAGGGTGACGGAGCACTGGAACAGGCTGCCCAAGGAGGTTGTGGAGTCTTCTTCTCTGGAGATATTCAAGACCGGCCTGGACAAGGTCCTGTGCAGCTCGCTGTAGGTGACCCTGCTTTGGCAGGAGGGTTGGACTACATGACCCACAGAGGTCCCTTCCAACCCCTATTATTCTGTGATTCTGTGATTCATCAACACGTCTACCTAGGTCAAGGTCCCCAACCCTCTAATCACCTTGGTGGCCCTCCACTAAACCCTCTTCAATGTTCCCATGTTTCTCATGACCTGGGGGACAAGAAGGGGAGAAAACAAGCAGCAGCAAAGTGTTTTCTTTTAGATGTCACATTTTTTGCTTTTGAGAAAAAAAAAACCAAACAACAGCCTCAAATGTACTTGTCACAATTCACAAAAACTTCCTTTGAAAGAATGGGAAGAAGTCCTATACAGCAATCATTCAGTTGGTTTTAAATCGGTATTTCTAAATTACCTCCCATTTGCCAATTTAGTTCAGAAATAAACTCACCTGTCAACAATTATACAAATACTTAGACTTATTTCTGTGACCATTTCAATTCATTAGTAATCTAAGTTCTAGCTCTCAAAATAATTAGATTTTTTTTAAAAAAACACCAGAGAGCTTTCATGCAAAATCATTCCATTATGCATACTTTAGAGCTAAGAGCTATTTTGGATACAATTTTGGATTACACACAGGATAGTCCACAGACAGTCACCTGAGGCACAGGGCAAGACAGGGTACTGGGGTCCTTCACTGAACAACTGAGCTTCCGATTCTGATGGTAACTTTCTAAGACCTTCTTAAGCATTTTTCCTCCTGTGTTTATTGCCTATATTTTTCTCTCAGGGAAGTTTAGGGAAAATACTAACCATTTTTGATAATGTCAAAGCCTACTCTGCAAAATTTAAGTGAAGAAATTAAAAATGTGCATCAGTATTTTAATGATCTTTGTGAAGCCACAGTATTTTCCAAAAGGAAAATACAAAGACCATGTAACAGAATACAAAAGAAACTGCAATTCAAGTTCGATGTCTACAGGAAATAAAGGCAAGAGAAACAGTATTTATAAGGGTTATCAACCAGACACATTAAACTATTCTTAAAAGTACTTTTAAAACTATGAGAAGATCTTCCCAAAGACTTGCAAAGAATTCACCACCAAAATATAACATGATAAACATTCTCATAAACATAGTCAGGTTTTGGCTTTACCTTCAGACTTTTGTTAGCTAACTAAAAAAGTGAACGTAGTATCTGCACTTCACTGTGCAGTGGTTTCTTCCTCTCTACAAGAGGATATCAATTTTTTAAGATAAATTTAGCTGCAGTGTACATGTACGTATTTATGCATGTGGAATTCTGGTACACAAATGCTCTAAAATCCTTAATGCGTGCAAACTTCAGTATTTTTCTACGAGAAAATTCTAAGAAAACTCTCTAAAAAAGAACTATGAACTGGAGAAGCATGATAAGAATGAATTGACAGTAAAAGCTTGAAAAACGGATTCTCTGAAGGAGCAAATGCTTTTATTGTAATACACACAAATAATACAAATACTTTCAGAAACACTTTCTGTCTTTACATTTTCAGTGATCAATGATAAGGCCAGACACTCACTGACACTTACGTAATTGTCCTACTGTTTCTTATTTAACTCGCAGCAGTAAAGAAAAAGGAGTCCTTTAATATATGCCTATGCAGGTTGTAGAAAACTGCACATCTGATCTCCCTGTGCTTCTAAACATCCATACGCTAACAAGCTCCAGAGCAGATGCCACACAGCTGGGTTCGCACAGTACTGAGCCCTTGTCCATGTAATCCAGCACTCTCTTCCCAATGTTCAGGGTTATTCAAAAAAACACTTAACCATTGAGCCAAAAAATTAGCTGTGGATACAAATATTTGGAAAAATGTAACTGAAATACTCAGAATTGCATTTCAAATATTCCTTCTTGTAAATCACATTTACAGCTTCTGAAGAGTGGGAATTTAGATTCTGATTCTAATAAATCCAATATACTTACAGTAATCTTATCCATCTCAGTGGCAAAGTGAGATTCCTGTAACACACAATGTGTGCACTTCAGAAGAAATATTTATATATGTATATTACTTATTTAAAACTGTGAGCACCAGGAAATTGCACAATATTTATCTGGTTGGTCAAATATCTGATTAGGTGGGGGTTCATCACTGAAATGGAACAAAATCAATTTTGTGATTTTAGGAATACGTAAGAGAGATAAGACATGCTTTCATATGAGATTTCAAAAATAAGTGAAGTTGGAAGCAGAGAAAAACAGGAAGCTTGTTCCACAGATGCCTTCTGATTAATGGGACAAGATACATCTCCCCATCAATTATTAAAACTCTTTGAAAGAACAGTCACTCACCTTCTGCTGGTTTGCTTTAAGAGAAGAAAAACTGTGATAGAAGCAGACCTATGAAAATACTGGATAAAAGGTTTCAAAAAAAAGAAATGAGAAAAATGCTGATTTAGATTCTCCCGGGAATTGAGAGAATGCGTTTCAGCAGAGAAAAACACTGAGCCATTGGCATGGAAGTTACTAACACAACAAGTGGGTGGGAAGGCAGGGATGAGAGTTTTGAATTAAACATGAAACCAAACTTGCCTGGGCCAAGAGGATTAATGAAAAGAACCTCCACTATGACTGACAGTTTTCTTGCTTTGAAATTTATAGTCTTGATTACTGTGAGTATTCTGTCAAAAAACTAACAATATCTCTTTTCACATTTACCCTCTGTTCATACCTTAAAAATACGATTTTTATTTAGTATAGAAGCCTAATCATAAAAATGTTTATTAGTAAGACACTTTGTCTTTTCAGAAATGCATATATCTGTTCAGTCAACCACATAACTTCACTGTAAAACTTATGAAAATTTCAGTTAACAGCTACAAATTTTGAATGTGGCAATTCCTGGCAATATAAACTTAAAAATTATTTGCAATGCTCTGTACAGATACTTCTTACTCACCTATGCCACTCAATATTCTAACTTACAGTTAATATACTCTTCAAACTTTACTTAGTTTCTTTTCAAGAGAAATTGGGAAACAAATTTTAATTCAATACTGAGCAGAATTATATTGCCCTTCTCTCATATGAAAATACATTTTAATTTGTATCTATTTCTACAGTTCACTCCTTTTTTCACCTTTACACAAACTGTTGTGCATTCTCCCTTTCTGCATTTTTTCATAACAGCTAATATTCTGAAACCATTTCTCTAGTCTACTGTAAGCTCCATACTTGAAAAATTTTTGTTACAGAGCATGACATCTTCTAAATATTTGAAGCTGTTTGTTTTCACACTGGATTATCTTGCTTAACAGCAAGAGAGTCAACTAGAAAACTCTAAAATTTACCCACACGTAGTACAGCTTCCTTTCATCATATCCAATTAACTGACAACAATTTGTCCCAGTATCTGATTGCCTAACAAACACAAACCCCTATGCTCTTTTGCACCAGATCGAAACTGATTGTATGGTTTAGCTATTCACTTGCCTAACTTTAAAAGTCCTTTCCCCCTACAACATGTGGAGCTCTGCCTCCTTCCAATAACACTCATTAACTTGCTTCTTACGGAAAAGTAGCCAACAGAGGAAAGGTATCCAGCAAATCTCCGACCAGTTCCTCCAGTTGGTGTCTAAATTAGTTTGATATTCACAACGGAAGCTAGAGATTTTATCCTTGAGACCAAGATATACTTCCATTTATTTTTCTTTAATCAATAGACACTTAAGTCTCACAGCGCTATCACATCATACTGGAGATTTGAAAGCAATGTAGTTCACAGAAAAAATCAAATGTAAAATTAACACTGCTGTGAGGGCAATCAATTTCTTACCTATATACAGCTACTATTACCTACTAAAAAACTTTAAAGCACATGAGATCTGAGTAATCTTTCAAAAATTGTCTTCTATGCATTTAAAAAAAATGCAAACCAAAAGTTTTGTTTCTTCACTAAATTAAAAATACACAATACCCCGGAAATTTTAGGAAGACTGAGAAGAAGAAATAGTGAGTGATACTGCAAAAAAGACCAATAATAAACCCAAAACTAAACATGCTACATACAGATAAGTGTGCACTTACATGTATGTGCATGGGTGCACATTTTGGATTTTTTGCACAAACTATTTACATTGAAATACATAATGCCATCTTTTCCACCACAATGACCACTGTGTATTTTGTTATTTTTCTGTAAAGACAAAGCCAAAAATCTGCTTTGCATTTTCTCTGTAAAACAGCAAAACATCAGACCAGATATAAAAAGCTTGATTTTAAAAAGATGTAAGAGTGAAGAATTAGAAAACATACTATATTCCCTAGTCCTATCTGAGAAATTGTTTTAGAAATAGTAGATAAATACAGGGCAATTTTTCCCCATTTTTCTACCTGATAAAAAAGGTCAAACAAGCTGCATAGGTAGGAGGATAGAAAACAATCAGAAATAAGATCCATGCAAATTATGATGCTATTTATAGTAAAGATTACTATCCATATGGCTAATAGAGAAATCTTCATATTGGTATTTTGTTCACACTGTTACAAACATCAGGTCCATCATAAGTATGCATTGATGATACAATGTACACTTCACAAAGGTATTAACTGATCTGTTGTACCCGAAGTTTTTAAAACCACGACATGTCTTCTCACAAATAGTGAGAAAAGCAGATGACTGACCTTCCTCACTTCAGTTTTTACCAGTTTTACAGTCTTCAAATTGTTTTGGTCAGATACAAACCAACTAGCTTATATTGTGGTCGATATCCAAAACTATGGAAATTGAAAGCTAAAAGCTGCTAGTGCCAGATCATTGATCAACTAAAGCCCTTCAGAAAACCAAGCCAAACAAACAAACAAGCCCGAAGCCCAGAATGCTAACCGATTCCTAACTGCCTTGAACTGCATGAAAGGAACAAGGAATAGGTCAGTGATCAACAATTAATATCTAATCAATACATATCAATCTACTTTCAGACAGCAAATGGCAAAAGTGACAATGTGAAATGTCCGACCTAGAAATATGAGTGACTGAAGTATGAAGAGATCAATCTACTTAATAATGTGAAATACAGGCTAGCTATAAAACCTGCAAACTAACTGTGTAGTAGAAATGTGTTTTGAGTCCTGGACTCTCCGAATGACAATCCTTTTGGTGTAGGACACAAGCGATACTCGGTCATGTTTTACTGTCTCTAAAGGAAACCAAAGTAAACTGATACAGAGAAAACATTTCTCGTGCAACAGATGCCCAAGTCCTAATTGCTTATTAATACCAACTAACCCTTGTACAGATGTTTAGAAACTGACAACACAAGACATATAATTAGCTAGATAAATGACTAATTAAGAACCAGACAGAAAATTAACCAAGCATGTTTTTTAATCTATTAGCTCACACAGCTTTAGTGTGAATTGGAAATTCTGTGACCTATCCGCTTCCTGCCAGTATCCTGCAATTCTCCCTGTGATACATATATATTAAACATCCGTTCTTATCATGTAACTACTGATAACATGTTTTATCTTGGTGTACCTCAAAGAAGCAGTATTAATATGTCAGAAAATCTGAAGTTGCCTCCTTTGAATTACACAACATTTCCCAGATTGTAAAAAAGGAAAAGTCTTTCTATGACTGACATAATTTGGTAATGTTTGATATTTTCTCTGCAGTTAGGGTGGTTAAGTCTTTCCAATATTGGAGAAACTTCTAAGGTTTCGATCGCATTACTGTGATTGGGTCTAAAAGCAGTGATGAATATTTAAGCAAGGTGCCCTGATAGTCAGTGTTAAACAAACGAAATACAAGAATCATAAATGGATTAGATAGCTCTACCTCCAAAACTGCACTGGAGAACTAGGAATTTTGACAGAGGTATGGTTCAGATAAACAACAACAACAAAAAAATCACATGCTATTAACTGGATACCTCACATCTGATCAATTTAGAGATAGATAAGTGTATGAGCTGCAACAGATACATGCTTTTTGTCATTTGTTCAGAAAATACAAAAAAATGTCAGATCCTCTCAAATTTTATTCAGACTCCAGCATATTTTTACATGTTCTATGCTAGACATTCAAACATTCAATATATACTTGCCATTGACAAGCTTAGTGACATACCCCACCTGAGTGTAAGCGCATGGTTTTAGCTTGCTTCTGATTAGAAAAAATCAAAGTATTTAAAATACATGGAGTCTTAATCACCAAGACGATTCAGGAACCCCAGATTCTTCCAATGACTGAGTTACAACCGAACAGTAACAGCAAAAAAGATAACGAGGAGTAATAAAAGAAGAAATCCTTTCTTAACTTCTCTATGTCAATGGTTATACCTTTTACTTGCTTAGGCTCTTTCCAAGAAGTTGTACGACCACAGCTAGCACAGCTCTAGGCAGCCACAGTATTTCAGCAAAAAGGTTAATTACCCCATGAAAATGGAATTTTAACCAGTTTTCTATTACAGAACGTATCAAACAGTTAAAGCAATCATTCCATTTTGTGAGAACAGCAGTAACTCTATTTCCTTTCAACACTGATGAGATGACGGTGCATCACACCAAAAATAAATGCCAAACCCCAAAACCTAAGCAAACATAAAAGCAGACATTGTTTTATAAAGCCATTATGGTTGTGAGTTGTTAGGACACAACTACAGATGTAAAAAAAAAAAAATTCAAACAAAGTCAAACATGCTCAGACCTCTCTAAGGGTAACAGACATTTAGGAACATATTACGTTTTAGTGGAGGTAGATCTTCTGTTACTCTTTAAAAAGACAACAAAAACCTCAAGATGTTGCTAGTGCAACAACACCCACATATAAGATATGGGCCTGACCATCTATAGTTTTACAGTACAGTAGTACTACCAAGCCACCAGATAAGCCACATCTTTCAAACATTTTATTACATTTTACAAAAAAAATGTACTAGAGGACCTATCTACACATACAGAAGGATCATGCTAACTGAAACCTTTGACAATTAATCCTTTGCTTAAAAATAAACATTATTAAGAAAATCTACCACTTAATACCATCTACTATTCCCAGAAAACAGACAAGCAAAACCCCGCTGGTAAGAGGATGATCACCCAATGTCAAAATGGGATCACTTCGTATCTCCAGTAAAGACAAATCAGATTACCTCTCACACTATACAACATGTGTATACGTACATATGTATCTACACACACATATTCATATATATGTATATAAAAAGCACATATATGTATGTATATACATATACACATATATACTGGTATACGTGTATATATATGCATGCATATAAATGTATGTATATATGGTGCTGCTGTGAGATGCAGACAAATTCCAGCACAAGGGGGATGATACCCACTTCTATCTTCACATTGAATCAGATATACTGCAAAACAACATTATCCACATGGTATTGCTAGCGGTTGCTACGAAGCCATAAAAGTATTAAGATAATAGTAGCAGGAAAGGGTAGGTACTTTAGTGAAAATGTGACTATACGGAGAGTATTCCCATCTCTAAGAAACCAGTACCACTGCAGAACCTGTGGGTGCATTGGGATCTGCTTGGTACTTGATGTGTAAATGCCAAATTGGACAAAAGGGGGGGTGGGAAGTCAATTCTCAGTAGCTAAATCATCTTCATCTTCCACATGAATTTGGCTCCATGATTCACACTTCCTAACACCTCCTTGGTCTGACTGATGCAATTTTTTCCCTCCCTAGGAAGCTCTGCAACCTTAGAAACCACAAGCTGACTCAGACTGAGCCGGCTTCTCTGAAAGAGTCTGATGAGAGATCTCTCTTCTAAATTCAGTATTTGGTGTGGAACTGGTCCTCAGTATTGAGACACACACACCCTGGGACTATGGTGTTCCACAACATGATATCCTACTGCACTAATGAAGCCACTGAACAACAAAGTTTGTTCCGGTGGCAGAAGTCAGGACACTGCACAGAAGCCTGGCCCAGAACATTAACCTCACAGCCAGATGTAGTAAAAATGTCCCTCATCATTTTCACACTTCTATGTATATACCATCCTTCCTTCTTTCCCCCCTTCAAAATGAAGCCCAAAAAACCTTGCAAGATGACAGAAGAAGTATTAGTGTTTTAAACTGGGGAATCAATCTCCCCCATGTAACAGTGAAAGTAACCACGTAAGAACATGCTTTAAAAAAAAACCAAAAACTTTGTAAAGCCATTTGTTTGGCTTGCCAGCCAAGAGAAAAGAGAAAAAGCCAGAAAGACTGTTTGGCCCACTTCACAGCTAAAACCCAGCATGTTTTGTTTGGTCTTTCCACAGAGAACAGACAGCAGTCAGCTAGTCATTCACCACGTTGTCTCCCCGCATCTTTCCTCCCTACCAAACTCAAATCAACTTCTGCATAGCTCCAGACCAGCTACTGTAGGAGCTATCTTTTATCCAGCCAACAGCTACACAAGAAAAATGCAAGAGGAAGATAAATGTATTGCAAATGCAGAGCATGGCCCACAAACAAGAAAAATTATGAACTTCAATGGTCCATTCACCTGTTTCAGTTATATCTACTCTTGTAAGTAACAGCTCCAAGTGTTTGCTATGTTTTTATCAATTTGGTTTTTGCTAGGAAAAAGATCTACATGTTTAATACAAAACGCACCAATTCTGATGAACAGGCAAGAAAGCTATACAGGGCAAGTAACAATTTTTTAATGCATTGCAAAATTGAATTCTCCACCAAAATGCAACACAGCACATAACACAGACACAAATGCCTAGAACTTACAGCACCAACCCAACATAAAGCAAGAAAACAGCTACTCATAGAAGTAGCAAAAGTCTCCTGGTCCTAAACTTTCCTGAAAACCTGACATGACAACAGCAACCTGCTTTTAAATATAAAAATACTTGCCTTGTTAAAAATCAGAATTTTTCTTAGAAAGGAAATCCATCAGGGAAATCCAGCTGAGGCTGGTTTTTTTTACAGTAACTAAGGGGAGATGTTAAATATTTATGATACGTTTCTACAATTTCATAAGTCAGTCTAAAAATCTTCAAAATCTCTAAGACACTGCCTCCCAACCTTGAAACCAATAAGAGCTCCAAATTGTAGTTTTTGCACAGACAACACCCAAATAAGCTTTTGATACTACAAAGACAGCTTCTATTTTCCAACTCTTGCAACAAATACATGTATGTGTAGACCTGAAGCTATGGGAAATGGGCAGTGTTAGCAAGAAACTCTTCGAACAGCAAATTCTTAACACCTACATACTCATTACTTAACCTCGGCCCTCTTGTCTCGTCTTTCTACTAGACTTCTGTAATTGAGAGAGCCAAAGCTGACTGTTATTCGTGTGGGCTGAAAAGTAATTTTAGTTTTGTTTAAAGAAAAAAAAAAAAAATCAGCTCTCTTTAGCCTCTCATTTGGAATGTATAACTTAATTTCCCAGAAGACCAATTATGGAATAAATTGTTATTATTGTAAATTCAATGTGCAGAAGGATACTTCAGAAAAAAAAAAAAAAGAAAAAAGAAAAATCCAAACCCAGACAAGCATTCTTATAGTTTCTCTTTGTTCCACGTCTTCTTTTTACTAAAAGTTCCTGGTTTAAGATTTTTACTTTCTTAATGTTTTATCTTTCATTTTAAACATATCTATTCTCCACAAGTTAATTTTTACTGTTGGTACATTTTGTTATCAGTTTCTATTTTAATCCAAATGGGTTTAGGTTTTCCTATTGAAAAACAATCATAAAGCACTACTATAGGCTTTTTAGAACAAAACTATCTCCCCTTAAAGAGGAGATTCAATCACAATATTTTCCTTTCACAGTTTATCAAGCATTGGTGCTTAATCAATTACCAGAAAGCGCATGTGTTTTTAAAACATTATGTAATTCCAAGTTAAAAGTGTTAGAAATGTGATTAAATAAAACACAATAATGAAACTGGTATACAGTATGCATTCTTTAAGAGTAAGTTTAAGATAGCTGTTTCTTCCCATTTTCAAACAGAACAAGAACAAAGAAATTCCTCCCTGTTTACTCAGTGTAAGGGCATACAACCCCTATCATTCGCTGGTTCAGCAAGGATATTAGCTGCTTTAACACTCCATCTAAAAATTATCTGTTTTCATATTTATAAATTCTGCCTTCTTAATCAGTTAGAGTTAACATTTCGCCTTTGTTAATTTCTTCATCCCAAACAGTGCATCTTCATATCTATATCTGCAGCGTTAGCTTATAGTTTGGTAATTATCTCTTATAGTAAAAGATCAGATGATGATTGCTGCCATGAGATTTACTGAAATACAACAAAAACAAAAACAATTAAAACTTCGTTTAAGGTGAAGTTAAGGCACAATAAGAAGGACAAAAGCACTCTAAAGAACAATCTGTTTTGGCATTCTTTCTAGGTCAAGGAATTCTTATTGCAAAAGCTGCAAAGCAGCAATGAAAAAAGCATTACAAGTTCAAAAACTTTAACGTGGCTGCTAGATAAAAGACATGCCAAATACCTTAACTATGATGTAGGTGTGCCAAACCCTCCATATAGTTTATAACTACCAAAACAAGCAGCACAAAGCTTATAACTGGCTGGAGAGAGAGAGCCTTCCTTCACTAGGTAGACCGAAGTACGGTATTTAGCTTCTTCATGTGGGACTCAGACACTCTGGCTCATGTGTGACATATCTCTGTTTGAAGATCACTATCATCTCTTCTCACCTCAGTGATGAAATAATGACAATAAAAAGAGAAAAATTAGTTACGTTTATATTGCTTTGCCTCAGAGAAAAACAGTTTCAAACAATCAGGTGTTTGCACATAATAGCCTACTTTCTTAAAAAAAGCATTTCAGGAAGTATTTTTAGATCAAATTAATTTTCTGTAAAATTCACATGCAGAAAATTTACCTTTTTGTGTCTTTTACTAGGCAAGCCTAGCATAAAACTGAAAGATTAATGAAAAAAGATAATTTTACTGCATGTCAAATATTTAATTCTGCAATTACATTGATATTGGAGATGTCCACATCGAAGTAACTGTAATGCAATAGGTAAGAAGGATGGCAGGCTGATTATGAAAGATCAGGAATGAACTGTTAATTTATTTACCTTTGTAATTCCATTTAAGCTAAAAAATTGCATTACTGAAAATAAATTCACTTGCATAGCAGGAAAGCTCTTGAACCCGAGATCTAAACTTTTTTCAAATGCTCAAAGCAATCTTTATTAAGCTATAATTAATTCCTAATTCTCTGAACATGTTCTACTTTACAGGGTTTAAGTGATTGGTAAATCAACATTACCCACACACCACTTAAACCAGGTTGACACTTGTTGCAAAATTTCTTGTCCAGAAGTTAAAAATCAAATACATTATCACAAGCTGAGTTTTTCCACCGGAGTTAGCAGTACCATTAGAACGCTTGCCATTTATATTGTGGCAGGGTTAAAATAATTTCATACCTATTACCTCTCTCGCCAAATCATGTCCACAATTGCTTCCATTAAAAAATTTACAGTACAGTGTGAATTTTCCCAAATGATTCAAGAGTTCATCTTAAATTGATTTTCTAAAGAGAAGAAAAAAAATCATTGATCTCAGTAAGTCTTCAAAGACAAGCAAAATGAAAGCCTGATTTAAATCCACAACAATAACCTGCCTGACAACCAAAACTCAACAAGACACAATACCTAAAGAGGACACTTTCCTTTTCCACCACCACTACACTATTTAGTTCAACATCCGAACAGAGGAGAAAAAGTGATAAACTGTTGCATAACCGTCTAACTTCTGTAGAACTGCCTCTATCTGCACTGCGAAGAACAGCTTCTTGTGTGGCCTGCCTTCATGTTTGAAGAAGGCTATGTCTTGCAGTAGTTTCATTTTTCAGTTTTTAATAATACAGCAAAAGTAATACAGGAAGAGGCGACTTCTTATTGCACATAAGTAAAACAAAAATAGACAGCACGGATCAAGAAGTGACATAAAATGTTTATGCGCACCAGGTCTCCTTGTTACATGTTAGCACACAAGTTAATTGCATATTTCTCAAAATTTTCAGCTGCATGATACTCTATTGTATACCTGCACTGTATATTTTATTCACTGGTTGAACAAGTAAGGAATACAGGAGCTAGAATACTGGAGACCTCAGTCAAGATTCTGCTGGGTAACATCATCATGAGATGAAGTACTTGGTATTTAAACAAGTCTTTAGGGGAAAAAAAAATCAAAACAACAAAAAAACTACTGCAACGTACTTTGTACATATGAACTCTTTGTCCTTGTAGTTATTCTAGAGAAAGAGATTTATAGCGGATTCACCCCCCGAAATACAATGTACTTAGCAACTGCAGAGCAAGAGCACCACTCCGTGGAACTATCAGGTAAAACAACACCGGTAAAGTCAAACATATATTCATAACACAGCAGTAAAAAAAGTTCCAGGTAATTCTACTAAGATGAAAATCTTTCTCAGAAAAATTTTAGGTGAAAGAACTGCTAGATTTAGTTCATATTACAGAGACTATAATTTAAAATTCTATCTTTAATATTGATTATTTGCTGGCTCGCTTTCCCACACACAATGACCAAGTTTTCACTACTATCGTATTCCTTTCCCCAAAACCCAAATTGTAATTCCAAAAAGGAATATTTATGGGCATAAATGAAACCTCTTTAAAATATGGAACCTGTTTTTTTTTTATTTAATTCACAAATATTTATGTAGGTTATATAATGTGGAAGGCAGTTGCACGATGAGGCACTGACACATGACAGTTATTTCTTATGCATAATGACAAGAATTGAAGGTCCTTTCTCTCCTTCCCAAAAGATAGAAAAGATGTATATAAGCTGGTGACAGCTACAGCCCTTCAGGACAGACTGTATTAGCTGTGGAACTTCAGATATTGGAAAGAAAACCCGAAAATTCTGTAACAATGCATTTTTTTACTCCTCTGTATACACTGTGAAGCTTGCCTCATTATTTCAAAATGGACACAGTCACTTGTTCTGACAGCCCTCGTTTCTGTTAACATACACCTAGATCTCTGACGAAAGAGGGAGAGGTGGATGAAGTAGCCACAGATAAAGGTGGATGAAGTACCCATGCTCAGGAATCCCAGCAGGCTGCATCTGTCACTAGCTTGTTTCAGATCGGTTATCTAGATACCTGTTTTTTCTCAGTATCACTTTATTACAAGAGCACCAATTTAATTCCACTATTTAGTCTTTGGAATCACAAGGATCTCCAGAATAACCACCATTCTTCTCTCAGTGGGTAAAAACACGGAAGCCTGTTTGTATCAGATCTCACAGCGTTACTGAGCCTCACCAGCTCATACTCACAAATTAAATCCGCGCAGCTGCCCAGGGGGACGTAGCAACATTTGCTTTATGGTAAGAGGTCACGACTGCTGCAATCAACAATTCTAGGACACGTTGGCAGGAGCCTCTCTTGCTACCGAAGAATTAAAGAAGTGAATGTTGTTTCTAAACCTGGTCTTTTACTTAACTAAAAAATGAGTTCCGTTTCACTGCTTTTCCTGGAGTTCTGCTAAGATTAAACTCTTTCTCTGATACCAAATTCTACTTTAAACTTCAGCTTCATGTTGTTCTTTGGAAACAGGACAGGCAATCCAAAAGCTATGTGACAGAAGCAGAATAGCAACCAAAACGTCATCTATAAGATGAACTCAAGATAATTATTTTCTAAATTTAGTCTGCTAAACTTGACATAACTAAGAGTAAGCGACAATATACACTGATGGCCTAACTTTGATTCTACACCTCTTATGGCAGCAGTGAGTAGCAACAATGCATGAAGAATAAACTCAGATACATGGTAAAAGAACCTTGATTTGTTCTGACACTGCCTGCAGCATGAGCAATAGATCAATGGACACTGAGTTATCCACTATTACAGCAATGCAACGTGAGGAAAATGAGAATGGAATTGCAAATATATAAGTAAAAAATACAAGAGAAAGAAAGTAGCAGAAATGAGATTTTTTTTTAAGTAAGCCAGCTTATCTTGACGTTAAAAGATATTTTTTCTATTAACTGGAAATGAACTAAGAATATATTTCTCTACGAAGCTGAATGCAATATATTCGAACATGGAGAAGTAACACAAATAGAGGTTTCTAAACCTAAATGTAGAGTTAAACCTCTACTCTTCACAAATATTTCCTTCTTTCGGAAGGAGAGTTTAACACATTTCATGAGATTTATTAGCTGGACATCAGCAATATGTCTTTAAAATGCCAGCTACATTTCCAGCTGCATAAAATGACAGCAGAGGATACAAGACATCCCTACCTCCACATATGACACGTATAAATGACTTTCAATTTTTTATTTCCCAAGAAAAGCTTAAATACAAAGAAGAATGTTTGATTTCACTATTTACCTGCTCAGACAAGAAAGCTTTTCAAAATGAGTAATTAGGCAGTCTTGTGGTAAGGCCTCTGGCACATGCACCCAAAGTGTTTCCAAGGGTACTGGGTCTGGGTGTTCATTTTTTTCCACAGTAGCCTGTACAGCACTGTGGTTTAGATCTATGCCTAAAAGAGTGTTGATGCCACACCAATTTCATCTACTGTTCGCACAGTGCCAAGGTCCTCTCTGTCACTCCAGCTCCCCAGGCAAATAGGGTGGGGTTGTGTCAGTCACTGGGAGGGGACACAGCCAGGACATCACTTTGTTTTGTTTTCTTGGGATAGCTATGATAAAAGCACAGGCCTTGAGTTTAATCTGGTATTTGGGCTCTGCATTAGTGCAGTCCCTTCAGGGGTGTACCTGTTCCAGCGCAGCTTTATCCACGGGCTGCAGCTCCTGTCACGAAACACGGAACTGCACTGGCACGGGGTCCTCCACAGGCTACAGTGGGGCATCACATGCTGACCACCATCTTTCTAGTGAGGGTCTACAGTAGATGGAAGTGAGTCACAGAGAAGAATTTCACTCTGGAGTGTAGTAAAGTTTCTGTGCATCTCAGCTAAACATGCCAATACAAAAATGTACACTTGTGATAATCACTGAAAAGGTGTAAAGCGATCAAAGTTATCCTGTCAGGGTTTGAATCTTTACCTTGCTACACAGATTATTTCATAACGTAAAATGCTGGGCAAATTGAATATTGTGCAGAGAGATTTTCTAAGAACACAGCTATTACTGTCGTATCTTGTCAAACATTTGAGGACGATTCTCAAAAACTAAAATTCTAGTAAATCGTACATCCCAGTATGCTGCTCCTTTAACCCAGTCATACATCACTGAACATTTGTGAACGAAATGATCTTCATAAAACTTAATTCAAAAATACACTTTGTTACAATTCTAATTTATAATTTGGGTCCTGAAGTTTGCTAATACAGTCAGGTTAGCGCAACATCACATAAATAGGCCAACAACTAAAGTCTGTGAAGTTTAGTCTTTTACCAGGGGCACCTCAAATGTTCCCTCATGATCCCTTTCCCACTGAGGATTTCTGCACACTCATAGCAAATCTCCAATGCCAGTTTGCTACAGTATGGGACCTGGTGCTAACACATACAATGTCCACACTTCTGAGACAAGGGAGTAACACTCACAGGCTATAAAGTTCTCACAGGGACGGATCCCACTGCCCCTAGTTGGAAAGCTGTCCCTGCTTCTAACTAACAGACAGCAAACCCGTACTTAAAATATCTGCAGATGTCCGTCCTGCCAACCTCACAGCAGGATTCATGACCTTATTTTTCCAGGGTTTTGCTTTTCTAAACTGGAAATCTATCCATATCTGGCATAACAGAAAGTGCTAAATCAACAACTATGCGTGCATTTAGCAATAAAAAAAAGCAAACAGACAATACATTCATTTAGAGTAATTAGAAGAGAATATATTTCTAGGACACAGACTGGCTCTTCGGAAAACGTTAAAAAGTTCAGCACTTAAAACACTACAGAATCTGCATTGGTCACCATAATGCATTACCTGGTAAATTAGTCTTCATAATATCAATGCCAACTTGAAGCTCAGGCTCAGCTGCAAGAACTGCATAATCTCCTTGATGAGAGACATTGAAGTTGTAATTCGAATAGATACTAAATACATTATTTGCCAGGAAAGGTTTTCCTTTTGACGTCCTTTGCAAGTGTATTTCATTCCAAGGTATGCACAACTTCTCTGCAACTAATTTCCGTATCAGCAGGCGACCAGCCTATGAAATAAAATGGAAGTGATTCATACAGAACTACTATGCTATGTGCAAAGTATCTGTGGTTGCTAGAAATCTACGTGCCTAAAAACCTGTGGTTTTACTATTGAAAATAGAAACTAAGAGTGTATTTCAGCCAAATTTCTCCCCTTTATAAAAGCCTGTGTCAAGTAAATTTAACCAAGAGTTCACCAGAAATGTGTATATGTTATCACTGTTAGCATAAAGACAACACAAGACCCGATAAAAAGCAGTCCCAGCCCTGAAGAATCACATAAAATAGTTCCTTCTCTACCTTATTTACTTAGCATACTTCATTGCACAGATGAATACTTCTTACACCACACTGAACAGTAAAGCTGTCTCAACAGCTTTCCTTTCAGTACATTCATTCAGTTACTTACGCACTAAATGAAGTACTGAACAGCTACTAATGATGAGTAACTCCTTACAGACTAATTAGCAAAAGTCTATTACTAGCACATCGTTATGAGAAATTTAAAACCCTAATTATGTAAAACAGCTTTATTCTCTTACACATTACACTACTGTCTTCATGTAGTTTCCTCGAGTACACTGATTTTGTCTCCTAGCTTGACATCACAAGACTTGTGAAGCCTTTCAGAGTAACTACTCTTAGCAGACCGCAAGCACCCCTCTGTCCTAAGCGAAGGTGTACCTAGAGCTGACCATTAACGCTTTGTAATGCATTTATTTCCCCGAAACGCCCTTGCAGGGCGTATTTTCCTGAAAAAAGGCAGAAATTTGGGCAACACCGACTCTGGAGAGAGGCAGTCGCGTCCCCGCGGCAAAAGGCCGGAGCCAGAGCGGGCTCCTCAGTGGAGCGGCCTCCGCCCGCGCCCCGAGGGGCCCCGGCAGACTCCGCCACGGCCCCGCAGCGGCGGGGAGGGACGAGACGGCCGGCTCCAGGGCAACACGGCCCTTCGAGTCCCACCGGCGGGCTAACGCCGCCAGCCCCGAGGGAGAGCGGGAGGAAGGGAGGGAGGGGAAGCCGGCCCGCCCCGCGCCGTGCCGTGCCCTGACCCCCCGCCAGTAGGTACCAGGGCGGCTTTGGCATCGCGGGCAAAGACGAACTGGCCGATGCGGTCCTTCTCCTCGGGCTGCACCAGCCGCGCGGCCAGCAGCCACTCCTCGCGGCACGGGCGCCAGGCGGCGCAGGGGAAGGCCCAGCGCACGCTCCCCATGGCCACCACTCCCCACTGCCGTCCGACCCCCAGCCCCTCCGCCACCGACCGGCACCACCCGCGCTGCGCCCGTCGGGAGCGGGCAGGGAGGGACTCTTTGTCGAAGCACGGTAGCCAATCTAGTATCAGAGTGCCCTGTGAGTGACAGGGGAATGCGTCAGGTATTGACTTATCAGGGGAAAGGCGGTGCCTGCGGCTGAGCTACACCCGTGCTGTCGTCAGCGAGCCCAGAGAGGAACCCACTCGTGAGGATGGGCGGGCTTTCATCTAGATTGACAGCCCGGAGAATCATTCCGAGTGCAAGAGGAGGGAGAATGACACCGGAAGAAGCCAATCTGCTGGCGTTGGTGCTGCGGAGGGTGGGCCAGACTGGTCGGCGAGCTGCTGGTGTTGGCTGCAGGTGGGTGCGCGCTGTTCGGAGGGAGCGCTAAGTTGGGGGGGGCTAGTTCTTCGCCGGTCGCCGAGAGGCGGCAGCGCTGGCGACCGCCACATCCCGCGGCCGGGCCCCGCGGTCCCGCTGTGAGAGGAGGGGAAGCTCTTTGCGCCATCCTGCCTGCTATGTCAGAATTAGTCCTTCCTCCCTTAGAATGAACTGAGCCGCCCCAGTGCGCATGCGCCGGCCCTCCGGGCATGCTCAGTAGCGGCGCTGGCGCCGCTGCCCTCCCTCAGGCGGGCGGGGCGACGGGCGGCGGTGGTGGTGGTGGCGGCGGCGGGCAGGGACCGGGGCTGCAGTGCACTGATGAAGCTGGGGTTGGCTGACAACCCCGGTACTTGCAGAAAGAACGTAATTTCCCTGTAACTTCTGTCTGCCCCCGGTTTGTGCGAGACAGGGCCGCGTTTGGCCCGTGGGGGATAGCGCCCGTCGGGAGCTCGTGGTGGCACCGTTATCCGCTAAGGGTTGGTGATTCCCCCCGGTGTCTCTGGGCCTGTCGTTGCCCTCAGTACATCCATGCCCCTGACGAACCGGCCCGGGCCCCGGCAGAGCTGACGCATGGCGGGAGCTGTAGCAGCAGGCCTGGCCTCTCTGCCTTCCCTGCACTTGGCGGTTTGTATTGACTAGAAAAGAGGAGACAATTGTTCATGCTCCAGACACAGACTACTGCATCACCCTAGTTTGATTCTGGCTCCTAAAGATCATGTCCAAACAAAAGCCTTTTATGTCCTGTGCTCTTTGTTCTGCTAAGAACTGTAATGGTTGTCAGAACTGGATTCCCCTGTGCCCTCAGTTACAGGCCATCTGAAAATCATCAAAAGGTAATAATTCTGTTTACCCTTCTATTTTGAAGTTGGGCCATGGCTAAAAATTTAGGGTCTGTTCGAAAATTTATGACCCTTCTTTCTGTTTCTTGCCTTTAGAAATATTTATACTTTAACCATTGTACATTGAACATGTACAAATGATGCAAAAAAATTGAAAATTCCATTACTTCAGGCATTTCTTAGAATCTTTCATTGTTTTATTATTGTTTAGCATTCCCAGCTCCCTGTTAATATGAAAAAGTCCTGTTTCTACACGTCAGAATAAGTCTCAGTTATAACTTGACTATAGGTTGGTTCTTTGCAAAATATTTTAAACACGTTAGTAACATTTGGGGGAAAAAGTGTTTCAGCAAGGAATCAGTAGTGTAATTCGCTTATTTTTAAATACGATTCCCATTTTTCTTCATGACTTAGTCAAGCAAGGGATGGCATACATACTCTTTTATGTTTTACCCAAAGATTGAGACAAAGTCAACTGAGAGCAGAGGAGGATTTAGTACAGTCAGGCCCCCCCGGGAAAATGCTGCTCAATGACATCAAATTGCAGCTGAGGCTTACGTTTCAAGCACTGTATTCTGCACACTTTGAAGAGGAAATTGTGGCCGTTACCTATATATAGTTACTGATAGATGATAATACTAATGGAACGTGGATCCTACCTAGTTCCACAAAACTCCTCAGGTTTGATTTACAGGTTTGACTTGTCCATGCTTTCTACTTTGAGAGGTGTAAACATGTAGCAGTTTTTTGCACTAGTGAACTTACTGATTTTTTTTTTAAATAAGCATAAACTGTAAGTGCAAACTGAAGTTCAAGATGTGCTGTATAATATGTAATATAATTATGAATTTATTTAATATAAAGCCACATTTTTATTATAAGTAAAACATTATATGATAATAAGCAATGCTAAATTATTCTGTAAGTATGCTCAATATTGCATGTATGATTTGAAAAAAACACATATTTTAATCACATACAGAAATGACAGACTGCAGAACCTAGTAAAAGCAGTAATTTCCTCTTCCAGAATCTGCAGTTGTTATTTTTGCCAGAATAAGAAGTACAGCACGGCATTTTAATTCCTTTATTTTTTTTTCTGAAATTAAAATTATAGTTCTTGAACTTTTTTAGCTAAGAAAATAATTTCAAAAGGAACTTCATGGATTTGAGAAATTTAGAATAAAATCCAGTCAGTTTGAGTTCTTCTAAGAGATTATTTTCTTTGTCTTAATGGATTCATGTGAGAGGATATGCAATTAAAGATCACTGCTTGCAGAGAGGGAATCTTACACTTTTGGAATGCCTCTAGGAATGAGTGCAATTTCACTGCTTCCTACTGGTACCATGCTGGGTTTTTTCATGCTGGTTTTTTTCAATCACTTCTAAAGAACCCAAAGCTTTAAAGTCTCTGTGTCACCTTTTCTTCTTAGAATACTGTCTCAACATATATTATTGATAAATGCCACTTTTGTGGATTAAATGTCTCAGAATGTCGCATGCATCTTTTTTGATTGTCTAAAAATGATTGACTGAATATTAATTTTCTTTGAAGTTCAGTTATTTATGAAAGAGATGTGAGACCGAGTTGCACTGAAATTTCCAGGCAGGAACCTGGAATTCTGTTACTGTCTGTTTTCAGTCATAGACAGTCAAAATAGGAATACAATATAAAAGTACAGAACTTTGTACTTAGTATTTGTGATGTAATTATGTTTTTAGAAGTCTCACCAAATCCTTCAGATAGCTGTTCCACTCATATTCATCTTGCTGAATATGAAATTGGTTTCTGTTAAATTAGATGTGTAGTGGGGACTGGTGTCTTTAAAAATAATTAACAAATCACTAATTTCTCCCCCTTTGAATAGATAAGGAGTGAAAACAGCAAATCATCTTGGTGGGTATATAGTAAACTTAATAATAGAATACTTATTTTTAATATTAGATTCTAAAATGCTGACCTTGACCTTTTCAAAATTTACATTAATTGTACTGTTAAATTTTGTATAAAAAAGTCTAAAACTTATCTAGATAAATGTATAATTCTTTATCCTTGTTGGTCTTAATTATTTCTTCCTAGGTGTATAAAGTATGCTGAAAAATATCAGCATTTAAGACTTCTCTTTTTAAAAATCTTGCTACGTAGTAAAGACATACTATGCAAATTGGGATAAGGCTAAGTGACAATGGTAACGTTCTCTTGAAGAACAATGTATTTTTCAAAAGATATCTGGCTAAGAACTATTAAGAAGTAATACTTTTTTAATTGGTGAGAGCTGCTCTACAGAGAGTGCTGTAGCACAGATATATTGTGCTTTGAGATGAAGCAGATAGATTGTTTTAGAATTTTTTGTAAATAGTAAAGTACCAAATAAAGATTGATTTTTAGACTGTTTTTGCCAGATGTGTTGAGAGGAGAGAACATCTAGACACAGAATGTTATTTGTACTATCTGAATGCGTACATGATTGGGCACTGGAACAGGCTGCCCAGGGAGGTTGTGGAGTCTCCTTTTCTGGAGATATTCAAAACCCGCCTGGACAAGGACCTGTGCAGCCTGCTGTAGGTGACCCTGCTTTGGCAGGGGGGTTGGACTAGATGACCCACAGAGGTCCCTTCCAACCCCTACCATTCTGTGATTCTGTGATTCTGTCCATGGTGCTGGGAACAGTCTTGGGCTTCAGTCCCCTTACAAAGGTTCGGTCATGTTTATAGACAGGCAGGCATGGCGCTAACATGCTTTTTCTGACAGAGTAATAACTTACATATACACGATACTTATGTATGGTCCATGCTTTCACAAAACAACATCCCCTAGGCTATTACAAAGTCACATATATTTGTGTATATATATTGATCAAAACAGTTTGATGTAAGTCTTTCCAGTGTCATTCTGTACCCTGTGTCGTCATCTGGGTGTTCATGTTCCATTCTTGCCACACAGGCTCTTTCCCTCCCTTGTTGAATGGATTTTCCTCTGTTATTCACCTAGAATTAATGCAGTTCTTATACCATTCTCAACTTCATTAGCACATATAAACTTCTGTAACCATTTTATCTGTCACTCACAGCCCCTAAGGCTATTTTGACTTTTCAGCTAAAGTGTTTATGTGTATGTATATGAGTATGTTCTGATTGATGCTCTGGGGAGAACTACAGTAGACTGCACAAACAAAAGTTCATCTCTGCTCAAAGTTCACTCTACAGTTCTGTTTGTTTTACTGTTTCAAATCTGATGGAATGGATACAAACACCATTTCTAGGAGGCATATTGCAGTGGTTATGATTTAGTGTATGCCTGTTAAGATATTCTGAGAATGGCCGTCCTGGCTTTTTTTGGACTCCTGTGTAAGTTTAACATTATGCTGTGTTTACAGTCCCTTAGTGTAATATCTGGGACTCAACAAATACCCAGGTTATGAAATTGGTACTCAAAAGGGCAGCTAGACTTCCCAAAAGATAAGTATAAACAAATACATTACACATTTCAACAACTTCTACATACAGAATTACAAGTACATCTAAGAAGGATTGTTGATGGTGCCAACTAAAAGAAAATCTTTGTAACTATGTTATGTCTTATAACTATCTTTGGAAAGGGAACATTAGCATTGGTGAAATAAAAGATTTCCTCTAGAAATTCAGTGTGTGTTTTTTGGAGCTATTTGCTTGGTATACAAGTATTAAGGTCAGTTAAACATTTTCTTGTAGCTGTTTACCAAGAGATTAGATACTACTAATAGGAATGTGTGTATATCTCATTTTTTGACTGTGCGCTTACCACACTTCTCAGTGTGGTTACCTGGCATCTGGGTCAACGAGCTCATTATGTTCTAGGCTGCTCCATCCCTTATTGTCTTGGGAAAAGGACAGCGTTAAAACAGAAGAGTCTTGTGAACAGCAGAAATAATAAGGTCTGGGTCCTTATTACTGGACTTCGTGACAGACCATAAGAATGCTTTTGCCTGTGGAGCTCCAAGGTGGTCCCTTAGTTCATCCACTGCAATGAGCAGAATTACCTTACCATCCCCAGCCTCCTTCTGTTCAGCTGCTGGCTGCTTTGTGGCCATACATAGGCTGGCCATTTCTTGCTGCTTAACTATCAGGTGTGCAGGATGCCTTGCCTCTCAACTGGAGATCTGTAGAGACAGCTTTGAGAGGCATGTATATGTCCCCAAGCATGTATTATGTGGGGCTGACCTTAACAACTTTGAAGTCTGTATCAGATTTCACTGTAATGGCCAACAGGCGACTGTTTTGATGTGACTTTCAAGCAGAAAAACAGGGCAAATGTATTAACTTTAAGGGCGTTTGGTTTTGGAGGGGTCTTTTTTTTAAGAAAACCAGGCTAATAGCTAACCAAGCATTTGTCAGTATGAGATGTGTAAATGTTCCCTAGGCGAGCAGAGAAGTTTTGTCAAGTGGTAGGGTAGCTTGAATTTGATCACATCAGAGAACACATTTGATCTCACTGCAGGCAATACCCAGTCACGTACGTCAGTTCTCAGGGTCTGATGTGTCACGTTACAGGAGATGCTGGAAGGCTGGTTGTGTGACAAGTGCCTGGTGGATCAGATGATGGAAGAGGACTTGAGTATGTAGCCTTTGCCTGCCATGATAAGAAGCTGTATGGCACACAGCCATATGTTAAGAAACAAAAGTAGGAGATCCCAACCCTGATGAACCTCTATTGGAGTTTAGTTCTTCATAATCTACATAAAGACAGACATTGTAACTGGAATCCTGTGGGAGTAAATGGAGCACATACAAGGAGGCTCATTGCCCAGCTTTCCTGAACTCCAGACCTATGCAACATACATCTGCACCCCCTATGTTTTCTACTCTTTTGTCAGTAACTTGATCAAATATTTATAAATATAAATATTGATTAATTCATATGGCTTTATAGAAGAATGCATGAAATAATTATAAATGCTAGTGGGCTTTGTTTAACATACCAAGTTTTAGCTGAATTGTTAAGATATTTTGAAGGGCTCTAAAATCATCAACATCCAGTAAAGTTGTAAATTAGTATCAAAATTATCAAATAAAGCAGGAATTGGCTATAAGGGAGATGAGAATTGATTGTTTTAATATTTATTTTTTTAATGGAGTGGAGGGTGAATTAGGCTAAGCAGTATTCATTAGTATGGACAAAAACATGCATGATGGACAAAAACATTAGAGGTACACTGCTGAAATTTGCTTTTAGTAAAAAATAAGGAGACACTGCTATTACAGATTAGGATTAGGATGCACTGGATGACCGCGAATTGGAGTAGTGAGGCACTGATGAGTTCTTAACCATAATGCTGTACAATAAATCTGTTATCAGTGAAGGAAATACGAGATCAAACTGGAGTGGATGGAGCAAGAACTGCAAGAAATAATAAGGAAAACAAAAATTCAGTCTTGTAAATGGACCATGGAAAGTTTGACAACTGTTCATTCCAATAAAAGTTGAGAGAGGATATCAACTCTTCATAATTATGAGTGAATAAATATACAAAGGAAAATTAAGTCAAATGAGAATTTTGACAGAACAAATATATATTAAGTATTAATAAATTGATTGTGTAACTAAAAGAAGGCTTGCAGTCTTGGCGCCAATGTACTGGGATAGTCTTTGTGTGGAATTAGTGGCCACAAAAGAAAACTTTATGAAACATAGATTGCTTTTATGAAAGTGATTATATGACATCTTTGCCTAAAATAGCAGCGATGGACTTGATAACATATAGATACTTCTGTGTTCCTTACACAAAGGTGAATATTACTGAAATGGTAATTTTACCTACAGAAAGCAAGTAGTAGGTTAGAGCTTGCGATAGAAATTGCATGTAAAAGGAGAAACATGTCTACTATCTATTATCAATTCCAGAATTTTATGAAAAGGTTTACATTTCCTTTAGAAGTGTAACTTTATGTGATGCCAAATAAACCTTGAAATTCAGTTACTTTTTTTTAAGTTTCATTCAAATGTGGGAAACTAATTTTACTGAAACAATGCTGCTTTTGAAGATCCAGTCTTTTGAGGAACAGGCTTTTAAGTGTGTAAGAAAAGAGTATTCTAGAGAATTCTGACATACAAAAAATACATAATTTATGGAAGTTGGGGTTTATGAGGCCATACATTATCAGAATAAATGGTGGTCTTGTTCTTCTGTATTTTCCTAGTTCCTCAGGCTTAGAATGGAAAGAGTGAATACGTGAGATTGTCTGGCCATGGGAAGGAGAAGATGCCTGCTCCAAGGGTGCCAGTGCTGGCAGCAAGATCAATGGATCTCTTCTATTCCAGGAGACATGGAGGTCTATTTGTGGTTGGAGCTACCTGACTAGATAAAGTATAGATCAGTCTGCTATGAAAGTACCTCCCATGAAGAAGACTGCCTGATGGCTTAGTTTGTTCTGAATATATCACGTTCTCAGATAAGCCTTTTCATGAAATTAAAAACCAAAACCAGTTATTTTTGTGGTTTCCATGTTTGGCTTGGAATTTTTTATCCCCTTCTTTGTCAATTCAGGTGGGCCATTATCTGTTGCTAATTTTAATTGGAATTGTGGAAGCAGAATCCTGCAATAGAAAAACCTTGGAATGTTTCCTTAACCTGTCAAATTGGCAAGCTTGACTTAAATTTGCAGTAAGGGCAGTTTATGCATGTGGAGCAGTATAAATAGCTCTTTAAATAGATGTAAATGAAATACACTCATGTTTAAAGTTTCTTTATGTTGTCAAAGTGGAGTAAAATATTTTTAATGTAAAAAATAGTGAAGGCAAACTTACCATACAAACAATGCACTTCAGTATAGGGATTTTCACCAGAAAAACTTGGCTGCTGAAAGGGAGATTGCACTGTCTTAACTTTAAATCTGTTCTGAAGCCAGTTAATTTAAGCCACTGTAAATGAAGCTTACAGCATGCAGCATAAGCTGTAAGCAAATGTGCAGCTTCATAGCAGGACCGGAGGTACAAGATAAAATCAGTATCAACTGACTAAACACTCAAAGTTGCACTGTCACCAAACTGCCCCTAAATGACCCCATTTGATAAGCCCTAGCAATCCTGTGATTAGGGCAGGCTGTCGGTGTTCGTATTCTGTTATTGTAGTCTGGAGTGCCTAATGAAAATAGTCTGGTAGCCTGTATCTCCCTTTTACTGTAAGCTATAGAAAGACCATTGGTCTACTTTGACTTTGGGGGTTTGTAGTATACAGATGAGCCTTCTGGAATCTAAAAATAGGTAACAAAGTTTTCCTTTCCATTTTCATCAAATTGTAAGAATTTGGAGTTTCTTGAGAGTAAGCCTAGGACTAGTTTTCTCTTAAATGACCATTAAAAATTTTAACACACTCCTTGGTTTGCTTCCTGTGTACTTTGCTGAAAAAAATCCTACAGGTGGGTACTATTTTTAGAGTTGTTCTTTGATACATGTCAAATATTTTCCTTTTCAAAGTATGCTATGTGTATATTTCACAAAGTAGAAGTATTACTATCAAATTAAATTCAGTGTAAATGTCACTTATAACACAAATTTATAACTGTGCATAGGATTTAGAAACCAAATTCAATGCTGGGAACTTTTATGTTTCTTTTATAGTGTATTAATTTATTTTTTTTTTTAAATCTTAAGACTGTAGAATCAATTACTTCTTTTTTATTTTCAATTTCAGGAACAGATTGAAGAAACCATGGCAAATCAACGGGATTACATTAGCAGACCTATTTGCAATGGAATTTCTGTTCCTGAAAATAAAATAAATTCCTTAGTGGCTGAAGGTCATGGACAACAAATTCTAAAAGTACTACAAAAGTTCAGAGAACAAAATATATTTTTTGACTTTAAAATTCTTGTGAAAGATGAAATAATTCCTTGTCATCGTTGTGTACTGGCAGCGTGCAGTGATTTTTTCAGGTAAACCTAATTTTGGCATAAGTTTGCAGGAAATGGATTGTAAGTTCTCTGGGAGGGAGGGAAGGAAGATAATTACAAAAATTAAAAAGTAAATCATCGGCTTATGTTCAGCCGGCTCTTGACCAGCACCCCCAGGTCCTTTTCCACCGGGCAGCTTTCTAGCCACTCCTCCCCAAGCCTGTAGCATTGTATGAGGTTGTTGTGGACAACCTTGCTACCTTTTTATTAGCGTGCTCAAAATTGCAATTCCACTCTGAAAGTCTGTTTCCAAATACATTCTTTACTAAAACAAAAAGCTAAGATGCTCTAACAATGAAAAAATGGGCTCCTGGAAATTAGTTAATGAGCTTCATTCAGTTGTTCATCCATAGGTGACAAGTGTTATTTTCGAATGGCCTGGAGCATCACGTGGTCTGTGGGAGTCTGCCATATCTGACAGAGGACATAGGCTAAATGTGTTCTCAGGGCTACTGAAAAAAGAAGTGGAGATGCAATAAGCTCTTTCTCCACTGCAGCAGCAGATTTGTTTTTTCTCTGACACACAGAACTACTTGCATTTCAAGTGCTTACTGCCTGACAGCACAGAGATGGTCTGGTAGAAAGGAATATTAGGATGAAATAGCTTGCACTGGTAATTATTGGAACTGAAGCAGATGGTAAGATATGTAGCCTTTTCACTACCTACAGGCTCTTCAGGTTAAAATTTGCTGGGAGAGACCTCTCCCTGTGTGTAACAGTTGATAACAGCAGCCGTCAAATTTGTAAGTTGTCCTGGAATGCAAGGCCCATTTATTACTTTTAGGGAATAAAAAGTACCTAGGTCCACTAGATAAATTTTAAAAAGAAACACCCGTTGTCTTCCTTGGCCTTTGGACTTCTCTTGGTTTTGGTTTTACTGTATAAACCCAAGATTCAGCAACATTTTGCTCATTACTTGTTAGCTTTCAGAACCAAAGCCTTTGGCTAGATTGCTCTCCCTCTACTAGTGTTGTTCAGTTGCTGTTTTATTCTGTAATTTAGAGATTTGTATCATAGCTTTTGGGTTAATGAGGAGAGGATTCTAAGGATCGTCATTTGGTATGCAGAAATGTCTTACTGTAATTTTATGTTCTTTTTCAGAAGGTCAGATAAATTCCTGCCTTACCTGATGTTTACCTCCCAAAGAGTATTCTATACACAATATTTTTTTTTCTTTTTAGCTTCATAAAAGCATGGAATTTTAAAAATCACATACTACACAGATACCAATTGTATAACTGCACTTTTTTTTATTAGGAACTATCTATCACATATTAATAACCCAGATTTATATATGTAGTATTTGATGATTTATCTAAATCTTTCTCCACTATCATCTTTTGTCAAATTCAGGAGCTGTTGCTATCACAGCCTGATGGCTCTCGGAGGGCAGGGCAGGTGATGTTGCAGCACTGCTCTGTTGCCAGCACTTACTTGCTTGAAAACCTTAATTATTTTATCTTGCCATGTTAGTTTGTGTGAAATAGTTAAATGTTATTACTAATAAAGTAGTCAAAGTTGTAATAAAATTTGCAGAAATCTACTGATCAATAATGTTTGCTCCATGATTTCAACCATCCTCTTTGTATTCAGTCATAATCTACTTTCTGCACATTTCATTGTGGCTTGCAATCCTATGTCAAAACCTCATTTTTTCTGGCATCTCCCACTTTTTCTGGCATCTGCCTGTACCCATACATCTATCTGTCAACTCTAAAGCAAGAATTAAGTTTCCTCATGTTTTTTCTTCTCTTTCACCCTTCACCCACTTTTATTACTGAGGAATGCACCGATCATCCATCCTGCCATTTGCTCAGCCTGCAATCTGGATGCCTTTTTTTGCTTAATTTTCTGTACTCATCCACAGTGCATGACCTAAATCATGGGGCTTTCTTACTATATATTTTTTTAATCAGCCTTTCCTTCTCAAGCTGTTGAAACTGATGCTGCCCTTAAAAATTTCACATTTTCTCTCACATTGAGAGCTGTAGACTTCATTGCTCTCTGTGAAAATCCATACAAAACAGAGGTGCTGCTGTCATTTTTGTGACCCATCACTGTGAATATGTACTTATCACCGCTCCTTTTTTCTTCAACCATATCAAGCAAATGCATTGTTCTTACTTAGAAGAACCTCCACATTTTAGACCTATACAGCCTGCCCACCTTATTATACGCCCCTGTATGTCTCCTTCCTCTCACATCAGTGTTCTCTGCTGTTTGCTAGATCTTTAATTTGTGTGTGTATCTTCTATATTTTATCCACAGAGCCATGTTCGAAGTTAATATGAAAGAACGAGATGATGGCAATGTTACTATTAGTAATCTGTCACCCAAGGCAGTGAAAGCTTTTCTTGATTACGCTTACACAGGAAAAACAGAGATAACCAATGATAATGTGGAAATGCTCTTCCAACTGTCATCATTTCTTCAAGTTTCCCTCCTTTCCAAAGCTTGCAGTGACTTTCTAATAAGAAGTATTGATCTTGTGAATTGCTTACAGTTGCTTTCTCTATCAGAAAGTTATGGTTCTGTCCGCTTATTTGATCATGCACTAGATTTTGTACAGCATCACTTTTCCTTGCTACTCAGATCAAGTGATTTTTTGGAGATGAATTTTGAAATATTACAAAAATGTCTTGAGGCTGACGAACTAAATGTCCCTGAGGAAGAATCAGTGTTGAAAGCTGTCCTTCAGTGGACCAAACATAACTTAGAAACACGACAGAAATATCTGCCTAATTTGATTAAAAAAGTGAGATTACACCAGTTACCTGAAAAGACTTTGCAGGACTTTCTGCATTCTGAAGAACACTTACTTAAGAGCGCTAATTGCTCAGTAATAATCAATGATGCAGTTAAAAGTGTGCAAAATTTCAGTGGACTGTTTCCAGATGCACGTCCTTCAACAACAGAAAAATACATATTTGTTCATAAAACTGATGAAGATGGAGAAAACAGACATACGTTCTGCTATAACATAAAAACAGATAAATGGAGAGAACTACCACATACGCATATGATTGATCTTCCAGGGTCAAGTTTATCTAGCTATGGAGAAAAAATATTCATAACTGGAGGATGCAAAGGGAATTGTTACAGGACTGTCAGGCTTCATATTGCTGAACCATTTCATGATGCCACTGACCAAACCTGGTGCTACTGTCCAGTCAACAATGAATTCTCTATAGTGTCAGCTATGAAAAAACCAAGGACAATGCACACATCTGTTGTAACCTTAAATCAGCTATTTGTAATAGGTGGAAAGACCAGAGGAGCTCAAGAAACCAGAAGTCTTTTGGATGTAGAATCCTATAATCCTCTTTCCAAAGACTGGAAATCTGTAAGCCAATTACCAAGAGGTATCTACTATCCAGAAGCAAGTGCATGTCAGAATATAATTTATGTCCTTGGCTCAGAAGTAGAGATTACTGATGCCTTTAATCCATCTCTTGACTGTTTCTTTAAGTATAATGCTATGACTGATCAGTGGTCTGAGCTTGTAGCAGAGTTTGGGCAGTTTTTCCATGCAACTCTAATCAAAGCTGTTCCGGTGAACTGCACATTGTACATATGTGATCTCTCCACCTACAAGGTCTATAGTTTTTGCCCAGAAACGTGTGTTTGGAAAGGGGAAGGATCTTTTGAATGTGCTGGCTTTAATGCAGGGGCAGTGGGGACAGAAGACAAAATTTATATATTAGGTGGTGATTATGCTCCAGAAGAAATCACAGATGAAGTTCAAGTCTACCATAGCAGTAGGTCTGAGTGGGAAGAAGTTTCACCAATGCCAAGAGCCTTAACTGAGTTTTACTGTCAGGTCATTCAGTTTAATAAATACAGGGACCCCTGGTCATCTGTACTGACAATTTGCTCTGGAGAATTTTGAAACTCCCGAGTCAAAAGAATCTATTTAAATGCACAAGATTTAGAACAGAGTTTTAGGTATTAATTTATGGACGCAAAAATATCTGCTGTTTTGTTTAAATTGTATGTTATAGAATTGCTTTTGGACAAGTTCATTAAATTGTCATTCATGTTAGTCATTATACAGAAAGTATTACTTAATTTTATATGCAAGTCTTCTCTGTAATTATTATTTGAATAATTTGCAAAATGATACTGCTTTTTAAAAAAGCATAGTCCTGAGGAATTCATTGTGTAATATGTGCCATTATTTCTGTAATATTCGCAGTTGTCCCAGTAGACAAATCGCTGAGTGAGAAAACTGACTGTGATACTGTTTTCCCTATGTAACCGAAGTTTAAAAGAAATATGTATTAGTGTTGTTTTATTTATTTTTTTATATTCATAAACGTGTAACAGGAATTCATTGTCAGCTTTATCTTATTAGAATCACCTTAGCAACGGCAAGAGCCAAAGTGACCTTCACAGCATTAAAACCAGGTATTTAACTTGAAGAGACTGATAATTCTTATCATCTTACTTCAGCTCTTCAGCTTTACCAGTTTTTCTCCATCCTTGTGCCTTAGTAGTAGCTGTACTTTCTGTTTTCATCTCATTAACTGTGGCAAGATAAACCTTGATAACATAGTGCAGTGTGGGGAAGATTTCTACAGGGTGGATGATTCATGTAGTGTCTTTGCTTCAGTCATGCTGTTAACTAAAGAAAAAACACTTCAGGATGTTTTCTAACAGAAGTCTTCCATCTCTGAAGTCTCCAGTGCTATCTACTAAGCAGCAAGCTGTAAAATAAATTTTAGTTGTTGCTTTGGTTAACTACGGGAAAAGTTCGTATCTTGTCATACATCAAATACAAAATTACAAAAACAAATCTGCATATTTAAAGTCAAAGTAAATAGTATTTCTGAAGTGAAAGAATTCCTTTTTTTAACTTCTATAGTGGTTTAAATGAATTAAAACACTTTCATCTTGTACTTCATGGTAATTGTGTAATGTAACTTTAAAATATTACATAGTAAATTTTAAAATATTACATAGTAATTTTTAAATATTACATAGTAAACACTACCCAATATATTGCTTGATAAACTTTCAGTAGTACTCTATTATAATGTTAAAATTGTAATGGACTTTTAATATTAGTCTAGGCACTCATTGTGAAGTAAATTGGATCTCATGCATACAAAGTCTTTGGCATAAGGGCACTGAAATTAGCTAAGTTTCGTAAATTGATTTGTAATCTTCCACAGCCTGAGAATTTTCTTCCTTTCCAGCCATTTCAGTAAGATATTGGGAGCCCTTATGTTCCATGTAAGTATCGTTTAAGCAGTAAGGTTGTCTTAAGCCAGACAGAACGCTTCTAAACATCTAAGCACATCTCTTTGAAGCAGTTTAAAAGTGAACAAAATTTAGTGAGGTCTAAAATATTATCACATCACTACTGCATGTACTTTTTGCAAAAGTCAAGCTCAGTATTAATGCTTAAAGCTTAATATTGCCTAGCAACATACTTCTGTTTTAAACAGCAAACAAAGGAAAGCTCCAGTTGTAAGACTGACTATAATTTGTATCAGATACCTTTAAAAATTTAGATAACATTCATCATAAATATTTTCATAAGACTGTAAATGAAAATTATGCACATTTGAAGAACATATTAATGGAGTGGAAACCTACCACTCAGTAATTTATTTGTATTAAGATGTGTGTAAGTTCTGTAGAACTTAATAGCTTGTTGTTATAGTATTTCAGGCAATTTCCACATTTATTTTGCTCGTTTCATAGTGAGTCTCCAATTCATATTATAACTACACTTAGCCAGGTAATCTTTACAATCACCATACTGAAATGAAAGCATGTTTATATTGGAACACAACTACTTTCTGTTAGTGCAAAGCAAATGTATCGAATAGTTTAGGAGATGAAGAATACTATTCCTGCTTACTGGAATAGTAGGAGAAAAATAAATAGACATATAGGAGAACAGTAGTTTTAGCATTAATAAGGCTACTCATGGTAGCACAGAGACTTCATTAATTATTGCAACTTGTCACTTCATCAGAAATACGAGGCCAAATTCTCCTCTGCTTGTGTTTTTGTGTTGTTTTTATACCCGAGTAATACGAGTATGCAATTTATCCAATAAGAAAGGTAACGTATTATGCCCATAGTACGTGGTTATAAATAGCTATGCAAATTGGAAGAGACTAGAGAATTGCGAGGTTTTTTTAACTGCCACTGTCATGACCAAATTGCTGGCTCGCATAAACAGCTAGTGAGTTGGTAGTTCAGGTGATGCTCTTTCCTCTTAAGTTTTTCCTCACAGCAAGTTTTTTTTGGCAGTCTTCCATCCAGCTACTTGCTATGTGTATAAGCCTCTGGCATATGACATCAGATAGAGCCATGACATGTGTGGTAAATTACTCATTATTAGTATACATAGTGGAAACTGAAGGAAGCTTAATTTGGAAAATAGACATGCTTCTTTAATATTGTATGCTACATTTGCACAGGAACTAATGTCAGTTCCCAGTTTGACAAATCATTCCTGCATTTCAGATGGAGTTGAGCTCTCTTACTCAGTGATCAGGAAATAATGTAGTAGTGTCAGATACTTTATACCATTGCTTACAGAAAAGTTACTGTGAAATAGTATGAATTTTCTTCACTTATGTAGGTAAGCCTGCATTACAACTGTCACAGAGGAAAAAAAGGTCATTTGCCACAATTCCACATACAGAGAGTTAAATCTGATAGCAGAATTGAGTGCCGAAGGAGCTGTATTAGAAAGTCATGGTCAAAAAGGCTTTATGATAGAATTACGGTCCTATGTTCCAAATTCTGTCATTAATTGCTAATGATGTAAGAAATCTCAGTGAAGTCAACTGCACTACTCAGAAGAATCTGCATTACTTGCACGAGTAACTGCTGTAGGTCTGGATCAAACAGATTTTTCAGTCTACTTTATGCAGCTGTTATGCAATTTTTAAGTCACAAAATTAGTGCAAAGTGAGTTTTTCTACATCTTTTCTGACTTTTCAAAGCTCACAGTACTTTAAGAAAAAGTACTTTCCTCTAAAAATAGTCAATGACTAGATTAATGATTACCTATGTTCTCACTGAAATATAGTAAGATGTTTAAAACATACAAATTGCATGTAAATTATAATCTACTATTTGCACTTAAACGATGTAACCAAAATGTTTCTAATAGTCTTCTATGTCACAGAACACATTATAAGCATGACCAGTGTAATATACATGAAGATAATATATACTGTATGTGGGATTTTAATATCCCATAATTATTATATTGGATAATCTTAATTTTTAAAGAATGCTATCAAAATATTACGGCACTTTGGTAATGCTATCATACTAGTTTAGTTGTTATAATAAATATAAATTATTCAGGTGTTTATATTATGTTTGCACAGACTTGATTATTATTCATGTACTAATGAATTTATTTTCTATATTCTAAATACATTTGTTGCAAGTCAGTTTACTGCTGTTAAAAAATCATTATATTCACAAAATGGAGTAGACTTGCTGTGTCAGATTTATTTCTGGTATTACTCCAAGAAGAAAGCTGTATGCCTCCTCTGATTAGCAGTAGGTAAGGTATAGGCTACAGAATGTGCTGTCCGCCGTTTGTAATACCGAGTCTAGTTTTAGATGTTTCTGTGTGTAGGTGACCAACAGGAGGCAGCATAAGATCTAGTTTAACTGAAACAGGCTGAAACCAGGGATATATTTGACAATATTTATAGCTGAACATTATGCTAAAGCTACTTTTTTCCCCTTCTAACATCCAGTAAGGCATAGAGATCAGTAACATGTTGCTGCTGCCTGGGCTCTGCTGATATGTGGAAAGTATGATACTACATGTTTGCCGAAATGTTCATTCTTTTGTGAAATAAAAGCACTGAGCAACTGAATCCTTCTCAGGTCTGATGTTTTCCAGTGAGTTTCAAAATACAGAGTATCTACACTGTTTCTAATGAGGTTAGCTGCTTTTTTTTCTTGCTTTCTTTTTTCAACTGCAGAACATTCTCAATGTTAGATTATAACCAAGAATGCAGTTAGCATGCATGAAAACTGCAGTGAGAGGTTTTTTTTTTTAATTATCCTAGGACCTTGCATTTGTATATCCTTTGTATATCATTTTGCTGCTCCCACGCTAAATTTGGTTTAGTCTGCTGAAAAGTTTACCATTGTAAAGTACTCATGTAAATTGGTATCTTTTTTAATTGGATCCATCTAGCTCAGATTGATACATTGGGGTATTTTTTAAATTATTTTAAGTATTGCAAATGGTTAGGTATCTATTTTGATGGAAATAGGCTTCCGTACTACTTAGAAGTAGCTTTAAATAAAAGGAGATAAAAGCTACTTAGTCTAAAATTCACATGCAAAAATGGTGCAGAAATGGCATCAACACAAAGTGAGGGAGCCCTGTGTTTTGTATTCTTCCAGAACTTAAAGTTCTGTGACCTTCAAATGTCGATATAGATAAAATAGAGTTACAGCAACAAAAATCAGCCTTCCAGCGTTCCAAGGCCTTTGCCCTACAGCTAGCAAAAGCCATTTGGAGACATGTACAAAGTGTTCCAACAGCATTCACAGTGTTTATATTGAACAATGAAGGGATTCACAGACCAAATTTGAGAGCTGTAGTTGCATATGTAGGTTCTACGGATCCAGGACTTGCACAGTTTGTATCTGAAGTAGACCGTACGGTGGGGCTTTCCTCGTTGCAAGCAAAGGCAAGGAAGCAGTCTGGATTTAATGAATAAATTACACATAATTTACACATAAATTTAAGACAGTTCACATGAATGAAGGAGGTCTAAGGATTTTTACTGGGGGAAGCTGGTATGTACAAAGATTTTTCACCTGTGATCAATAGCCTCTGTAATAGTGGAGTAACAATAGGGAGAGAAAGTAGAGCTATTTAGAATTACCTGCACAGCTACCCTAGGAAATCATAGGCTTCATTGTTCAAATTATTCTAATAGACACTAATCATATTTCGTATTTTTGTGCTTCACAATGAAAGAAGGATACTCAATTAAGTACAATTACCACTAATTATTTTTGCAGACTGGCAGAAGTTCAGACTTTCATTCTCTATCATTTTTCCACCCACTTGCACCTGAATCTGGTTTGAACTAGCTTCCAAGACCTTTAGGGCACACTTGTATTTTAGTTCTGAGCACTGTCAAAATACTGGTAATAATGGAAATTGAAGACTAGTTCATACACAGGCCTTAGTAAGAAATATTCCTGTATAATATATTGCCAGTAATGTGGCATAGTCTTGCTACCCTATTCATTATTTTCCTTTTTAATTTTTTATTATATTCTGCACACAGCAGGCACATATGGCAGCAAAACTATCATCATCTGTAAGTAAACTGATAAACTCAGCCTCTCCATGTTTAGTTTCTATAAACATTTTCAGGAAGTTCACTGCCAGCATTGTTGACTGAAACTGGAAAATGCCATTTTGACGGAGATTTGTAGCTTCATCACAACTGTGATCACTGGAAGCTACATTAATCAAACAACCTACGCACCCAGCGAAAATACTTAAGTCCACATACTGAATACAGCCGGGAACTGGAGTTAAAAGGATTCAGCAAGTAGTTGTTAACAAATATGCAAAATAATCAATGTGTGCATCAGGTTAGGCAGAACAGAGGTAGCAAACTTCAGCAAAAAAAAAAAAAAAAAAAAAAAT
>Ga0065711_1002110_pt1 | contig 36512 bp, 18 predicted proteins | sample Hoacrofraction12_FD_59098 | JGI IMG/M metagenome (GOLD analysis project Ga0065711, IMG submission 59098) | Hoatzin crop microbial communities from Cojedes, Venezuela - Epithelial fraction 12 v2 (version 2) | ecosystem: Host-associated > Birds > Digestive system > Esophagus > Crop | place... | reverse complement strand
CTTCTTCCCTCTGAGGGTGACGGAGCACTGGAACAGGCTGCCCAGGGAGGTTGTGGAGTCTCCTTCTCTGGAGATATTCAAGACCCGCCTGGACAAGTTCCTGTGCAGCTTGCTGTAGGTGACCCTGCTTTGGCAGGAGGGTTGGACTAGATGACCCACAGAGGTCCCTTCCAACCCCTACTATTCTGTGATTCGGTGATTCTGTGATTCTGTGATTCTTTGTAATTTAAGCTGTCTATCTCTAACACTGAACGATTAGCAATTTGCTAATATGAATTCATCTGGATACCAGGGAGACCTAAATAAGCTGCACGGATGGCATGCAGCATCACACTTACTTGTAGATGCTTGCAAAACTGACCTCCAGTGATTATACAGCAGCTATATGGCAGGACCTTGTGCATGTTTGTGTTTTTCCCTTCACTGAATTCATTTAGCAAAGCAGGTAAGCTCCCCCAGCTGCAGTCCATAGCCAGTGTCAGAGTATCTCCTTGTCCCGTTGCTGGATGCCGCAGCAGAAGGTGAAGGTCGTCTAACCGGAGTGTGGATCGTTCAGTAATTATATTGCTTGCTGTGTGACATTCCTAGCTCTAATGGTATTTGGTGCTGAGATATAAAGCCTCAGTCTCACTAATCCTGTACAATTCATACACCAGTACAGCACATCACCAAATTAAAAAAAGCCCTGAAATCAACCCCAAAACCCATGAAACCAACATCAAAAGATCTTCACTGATTAGCTGTGGAGTAATCACCAGAAAAATGAGTCTGTCCCTTTATCCTCATCTTACAAATGAGATAATTTAGGGTTCAGTTCTTCCTTGCCTTGTGCATTTATAGTGATATACGTGGAGGAAACTGGCAGCTGAACATGCCTGGTGACAGCCATCGCAGTCTCTTGTACATCCCTTTGCCAAACTTTGGTTTGGTTTACAGCAGGATATAAGGGAACGAACTCAAAACCTGGCTCTCTTGTAGGCTGCTTTTCCATGTAGAAGACAATTCTTCCGAAGACATAAATACTGACTCTCTGGTACTCAGCTTTCTTTCAGGTTTCTCCAGGTTTGTTTTAAATACCCTTTTCATAACCAGAAACCTTTTCAAGAATTCAGATATTATTTGAGTTGGTTCGAAGGCTGTAATTTTGGTGTGCTGTACATTACAGCTGAGAAAGCAAAACAAAAGACGTTCTTTCAAGCGGTGACATAATTCAAGCTAATTGGAGGCTACTTAAAATTTTCATCCTGTTTTTAAGGGCCATTGACTTACCCTCCTGAGGAATGATGCGAAGAGTTACACTGAGACCTGCATCTTTAATTAGCTTCACAATATCTGCATGAGGCATGTTAATAATAGACTGGCCATTCACAGCTAAGATCCGGTCTCCAACTTTAAGTTTTGCACAGCGATCTGCAGGACTTCCATCAATTATCCGCCCTATTTTATGGGGTACAGCTAGGAAAGGAACAATAGTCCCAGTTAACGTATGCTAAAACAAGTGGTGATGTTCACAAGCAAAAGAAAATGAGTTCATTTGTTATAAAGTTCTATATGAATTAAAAACCAGCTTGTGTATAAACATATAAGAATATAAATTCTTATACAATGTCATTTGCATTAGCACAGTACAGATTTCACCAAAAATGCCGCATCAAGATGTGCGTATATACATGGCGCATACACGTGAAGTCCGAAATGAGTTTATGGTTCAGCTACTTTGCAAACCTGGCATGTAACAAGATAATAAACAGACCGGGAGAACAATAACGCATTAAAGTAGTGAAGGGGATAAATTTGCACAATAAGTAGTAGTCATAAATTGCCTCCTACGTCCTAGTTTACAGAATTTCTTTATTTGTAAGTTGCAATAGAGGCACTAAAAACATGATTTCTTTCATACACAAATAGATGTTATTACTGAAAACACCCAGAGTTCACTAAATTGTTCTCTTCCTCCTTTTGCATACGTTAATTGATAAATAAGAAATCATACTGAAGGTTTATTGAGATGTACAGCTTTCTAATTAGATACATGTCAGCATGGATTTACAGTTAATTATGAGTGCATAGACACATTTACTGCACCCTCGCCTCACCCACCCCCCTTCTCAAAACATTACAGATCAACTTTGCTTCTCCTTTTACTCTTCTCTGTGGTCCTCCACCTTTCTGTATACTCCATCCATTCTCTTGTGCTGTCTTTTCCCTCATCTTCCACTGAATTTTCTAAATATTACTCTTGATCTTTCTCCCAGTGTTTCTTCCATATTGTCCTCTGGTCTGTAACTAAATGCATATACTATAGCTGACTTCTCTCTATCTAGGCTTCTCAAAGAGCATGCTATTTTTCTTCCTCTTTGCTAGTCATAAACATGCTTATCACAATTAAATTCGACTATATACTATCTTAATGGTGTCTAAGTATCCCTCATCAATCCCACACTTCAGTCTTGGCAAACTTAGCACGAAGCTGCTAGCCTTCACTATACGCCTGCAACTGGTGTTTAAAAACAGTCGTGTTTGTTTCTTTTTAAAATAATATATCCTTAAAATTCTAATATCTGCAGAGAACTTGGAAAAGGTGAAAGAAAAGATTCATCAAGTATTTTCTGAGAAGTATCTAGGATATCAATGCTCATATAAAAAAAAGCTCTATCAGAAGATGTGTGCAGAATACTCCATCTCTGCAGAACAAATTTCTCAGCCCTCTGATAAACATTCCTTGAAGTTGATGGTGACAAACACAGATTGCACATCTCATGAAAAGTCACCATGCACATACCTCAAAGTGACTTTTGTTTCTAGTATGGACACAAGTGTTGTTTACAGTGTTAAAATCAATTTTCTGACAACTAGAAATATAAGTGAGTACTCTGAAGTGCAAGCCATAATCAAACTGCATGCTTCTTTACCACTATAGTTCAGGCAAGAATATAAATTCAGTTCTGGCTTTGGTAATAAGGACACGACTAGTGTACTTCAGAAATGTCTTGCTGCTTAGGAAATAAGCACCTAATTTATGTCACTATGTCTTAACTTTTCTATGTTTTAAAATATACTAAATATGATTAGCCACACTTTGTACAAAACTTTGTTTATTTTGCCGTTCATGCAGATGTATAGCTGCCATGCATGCATATCAGTAAGTAAACAAGTAAAATGGTAACTTGACACTGAAACAGTTTACATTCACACAGGGCCCTTCGCATCAAACCAATCCTTAAAGCATCACCAAGAATCATTTAAGCTAAGACTAAAACCCGCCTGCTTCTGGTATATGTAACAAAAGGTCTGTCTGAAATTACCGTGTCTCTACCACATCAGTGGAGATCTGAAAATGAGACTGCCTTATGTGAAAGAGCAAGGAATTTAGTGGGAAGAAAGAAGGAGAAGTATTATGGCTGAGATGCCGTAGTTAAAATTCTCATGCTTGCCATGTCTAACACTAAAGATGTTTTTTCTAGCCTAAACAATTAAGTAGAAACATCATTTCCGTGGTGAGGGGAGTGGGTGGGAAATCCTATTAATTTGCCAAAACAATTTTTGTTGGACTTCTTGCACCTGACAAGTGATTAGAGCAGACATCTGCATATTTGAGATGTCTACTAAAATCCAGGCTGGAGGTGGGACAGCCACAAGCATCCTATTCTGCTCCAAATCCTGAGAACAGGGAAGGGAGGGAGAAAGAGGAGGAACTTTGTACTCCTTTTTTTTCTGTCTCTTAAGCCTAATGACTTTGACCTTCCCTATAAAAGTATCTACTCTAAATGTTTTGTTATCACTGCACTCCATTCTGCTGTGCTATGAAAGGAGCAACAGTAGCTGACCTTCAGAACAAAGCTCATGCCTGTGAAGGTACCTTTTCTACTATGCTTTGGATTTAGAGGATTTAATGCTCCTCTTCTGAGGTTGTATTGGTTCAATGTGTTGCCATATGATCTTGCTGCAGAGTGGGGTGTGGAAAGCTTCTGCAGAAGGAACCCAAATCTCTATCAGATTCTGTAAAGGACACCAGTGGTATGCTATATAAGGATTTTGTGGGCAAGCCCAGTGAATTACTAACGAAACTCACCACCATTCAGCAGAAGTTGGCTTCTGCGCTTTTCTAGTTAATGCGAGGAGAAGTTTATCTCCTGTCTCCTTCTCTCCCAGTAATATCCCAAGGAACTTCTGATCTCCTCTTGTGCTCCCCAGTGGAGGTCTGCCTGATTCTCCTCCTAAGCCACAATATCCTGGCCACCATGGTCCCTGCTGATGCCTTGGGAGGGGAGGATTTATTTGCAAGCATACAGGCTGGGCGGAGAAGGGATTGAGAGCAGCCCTGAGTTAGAACGACTTGGGGCTGCTGGTTGATGAGAAGCTCAACATGACCCAGAAATGTGCACTCACAGGCCAGAAGGCCAACTGTATCCTGGGCTGCATCCCCAGCAGCATGGCCAGCAGGTCAAGAGAGGGGATTCTGCCACTCTACTCCACTCTGGTGAGACCCCGCCTGGAGGCCTGAGTCCAACTCTGGAGCCCTCAGCACAGGAAAGACAAGGACCTGTTGGATCGGGTCCAGAGCAGGGCCACAAAAATGATCAGAGGGCTGGAGCACCTCTCCTGTGAGGAAAGGCTGAGAGAGTTGGTGTTGTTCAGCCTGCAGAAGGGAAGTCTCTAGGGAGCCTTCCAGTACCTGAAGGGGCCCACAAGAAAGCTGGAGAGGGACTTTTCACAAGGGCATGAAGTGATAGGACAAGGGGTAAAGGCTTTAGATGGAAAAAGGGTAGATTTAGATTAGATATAAGGAAGAAATTCTTTACTATGAGGGTGCCTAGGCACTGGAACAGGTTGCCCAGAGAAGCTGTGGCCGCCCCCTTCTTGGAAGTGTTCAAGGCCAGGGTGGACGGGGCTTTGAGCAACCTGGTCTAGTGGTCCCCACCCATGGCAGGGGGTTTGGAAATGGATGATCTGTAAGGTCCCTTCCAACCCAAACCATTCTACGATTCTACGTTAGAATATATTAGAAAACTTTTAAGAGCCTTTGGTGGTGAAATCCTTACTGTGAAGGGATAAGAAGGAGCTACTCTCATAGGGGATTAATTAGGTAAAAGCTAAGGAACAAGGGTAGAAAGCAACTGTGAATTTCCATAATGGAGAATTTTTATCATTCAGAATGGTCACATCCAAAACAGGCGTGCAAGAGCTGTTAAACTGTCAGTACCGAGTAGGTGGAGTGAAGTGGCAGACAAGATGTCATGAAAAGAAATGCAAGATGATGCACATGGGGAAAAATTAACCCTGCCTAAGCTTAAGCAGAGAGGAGCCCTATATTAATTATTACCACTCAGGAGCTTGAAAGAAGTGTGCTTACTTCTCTCAAAACACAAAGTCAGTAAAACAGTAAATAGAATTTAAAGAGTTAGAAAAAGAATAGCAAATGAGATTACTGCTAGTTACTACTGTGCACCTAAAGTCTGAGTATTGCTAGTAGTTTCAGTATCCTCATCTCAAAGACCACAGCGCTGAACTAGCAAAGACTCAGCGAAAGACAGCATCGCCGTGAGAAGCAGAAAACAGCCTCTGCTCAAAGCAGTAGCCCATGAACTTGCTGTCTGCAGCCTGGAGAAGAGAAGGTAGGGCAACCTTCTGGAGGGCCAGAAGAATGAAAGGATTCAAAAAGGAATTAGACAGTTTCACAGGGGTGGATCCACTGCTAATTAAATCATAAAGTCATGGCTGTGAAAGCCAAGGACATGTCTGGGGAAGGCCCCTGTGTTCTGTAGGTGCTGTCCTCTCTGCCACTGGTCACGGCCAGGGAGAGCGCGCAGCTTCGCGGCTCTTCCATCTCTCCCAGCATCATAGGTCTCTTCACGGGAAGTAACCTCCCGTGTTAGGTACTTAACTGGGGCTTTGTTAACACATCGTGTTTTTTCTTGCATCTTCAGTGCTTTATTTTTGTCTAAGCAAAGCATTCAATAATGTGACCTTTTAAAGGAAGTCACAGATCACTTGACTGCTGGTAAATGATTCCACTCGCTCTTAAAAATTTTTACTAATCTATTCACACCTCTTTTAAGAATTCGCCACAAGCTATTCTCCAAACATATGTACATTTTGAACAGTGGCAGCATGTGCCTGGATTAGACTCTGCAGAGAATTTGATCCACTTATTCCAAAACACTGAGTTACCTGAGCAGCATATAATATTAGCAGCCTATATAGAAACACTTGGATTTGTGGCTTCTTTTTCAACCATGCCATTACTCACGCAAAGAGTGAGCACAGAAAACAAGCTATTCCTTTGCAGGACAATTTATTTCTTAGTTCGCTCAGGCTACACAATGGATGTGACTCCAAGGGAAAAATATTATAGCAAACAGGGATTTATACAAATTTTTCTAACTGTTGAAAATACAGGAAATGAGTGAGATGCAGCTTATGTGTCTATAAAACATAGTTCTCCAAAATAAATACGCAAGATTTTTTTCTTTAACACTATCAAGTCATCCATAATATCATACTCACGAGGGGTATACATGGATACCTACCTTAAATAAATCCTTCCAAAGCAGAAGTCAAAATCCTAGATCCAAAAAATTCTACATCAATGCCGCAGAAGCATTTCCTAACAACGGATCTTATGATATGATCTAACTGTTCTGCAGTGGTTTTTTTTGAAAAAATCATGACTTCAGGAAGACTTGAATCCTGAGTGCACCAAAGCTTCTAAGATATTTAAAGCCATCAACCTCTCCTTCTAAATCTCCCTCAGATATTTACAATGTTTGTGTCAAGAACACAAACTGACCCAGTGATGGCACCTAGCAACTGGTGCTTTCCCAGAAGGCAGTTAACTGTGCAATGATCACCTCTAAGCTCATGATCAAAAGAGAACTTAAATTAAAAAAATAAGAGACAAAATAATCTAAAAGAAATATTGGCATTTAGAAAGTGGATAAGGTCTGCTTTCAGAAACTTACTGATAGCTACAAATTCACAGTTTTCTATATAATAATATTTTTACTTGATAAAATCAGTCACTTTACTTTCCATGAGCTAAATTAACATCCTACGCCTTCATGTCATAGAAAAGAAAGAGTAAATTCTGTGGCTCTACACCTGAGGGTCCATGTGCTTGGGTCAGTTGTACGCGTAGCCAGAGCTGTTGCTGAATACAAATACTGCTTCGAACACTGTACATTTCTATCAGCCTCGTACTTTTTGGAAATAAAAACGATTTCCTCTCACCTGGGAGACCCATAGGCTAGAAACAGCCGATTCTAAGAAAATGTTACCAACAAATAAAGCTTTTCTGGTTTACATTGAGAATGTTTTTTCACATCTATTCAGTTCTTTTAGTCATAAATGTGGAGACTACATTTTGTAGAATGTAACTTTCCTGTTTTTTCCCTATATAGTAGCTAAATGTCAAAAATAACCAGTTAAGGTGAAAAAAATGAACCTTTACATTATCTATTAAACACTCTGGCAGATAAATTCTTGTAATCTTTTCTAATGTTAACGGATATAGACAGTAAACCAAGCAAATGAACCTTCCTGAGCCAGCTGTCCTTTTCAATGTTATACAGCTGATCACATGAATATTTATTATATCCTCAATTCTCAAAAGGTGCAAGAGTTTTCATTCAACCAGCAGGCTCCAGCATATCAGATTTTAATTGAGAGAATACATTAAATGTGAACATCTGTAATTTCATTGCTACTGAATAATCTAAAATTTGGGAAGCTTGAGTATAGCAGACTTTCTATCAGGGCTAACAGATAATCAAGAAAAAATATTTTCCTGAAATTTATGGGCTATTTTATGTGACACTCCTTTGGAAAATAGAAATCTGTGGCATGTTATATAGTTGCAGGTGATAATAATCCCTTTTGCTTACAGGGTTAATGAACCTATGAATTGAAACATCTTGTTTTGTGCTGATATGGAGCATATTTACTTGCATAGCATGATTTTGTCACAGGCACAAGAAGGAGTGGGAAGGAGTGCACGTACCTTAGTAATCTGAAGGTCTAAGAAAAACTGGGCAGCAAAAAATTAATGGAACTTAGGCACCTTAATTCAGGCTTCTTCTGAAAGCAAAACGGCCCCTGTGGAATCACTAGAAAAACCTCAATTCCCTTCCCAGGTTTGTGCTAAGAAAACTTGCAGAGTTTGTTCTTTGAAAACACAAAAGCAGAGCCACTAGGTCCAAATGACCTATTTGGGAACATACTGGAGGACAAAATCACCTTGAGAGGGGAGTGATGTTGTTAAGGTCCTCCATGTTTTATTCTCCAAAAAGAAAAGCAAATAGCAAACTGAGTAGTTCATGCCTGCAAACTGCAGCAATGTATTTTCAGTGACATTAAAAATCCCTTTCATGTCTTAAGGTTATTTCATTATTATTAATTGCACATATTTGTTCAAAAAACTAACTCATGTAATAATTTATTCTAGCTCCAAATTATACTATCAGTTAAACAAGCTTAGAATGTGGGGATTTTTTAGCTGAAGAGGCAGAAAAACAGCTCAAACCTGAATATCAAAGACAAGTAGAAATGAGAAACCAGATCCCTTGCCCACAGGTCCCATATATGTTCCACGGGAGACTCACGGTGCGGGTGGGTTTTCACTGCTATATTCCAAAGACCTACAAGCTGGGGTAGATGGACATTTTAATTCCCAAAGCTCTTTTTTCTTTAGCTTTTGCAGACTGATCACAGAAATTGTCACCCCCGCAACCTTCTTACCCAGGAAGAAGCACAGGTGAAATTGCAACCCAAATAACTGTCTCAGATCACACAGTTATCATTGATCAATAACTGGTTTTTATCTCCAAACTGCAAGGAGTTCAAAAAAACTCTGGGGTGAATGGGACTTGTTGCAGAATGCTGTTTTCTGCAGTCAGCAGAGGCTTATCTTGGATTTATGGCTTTTAGTTAAGACTGTATGTTTTGAGAAATGAGAGAAAATTCTTTCATTAGATTATGTTTTATCATGTTTTGAAAATCCAACAGTCATTGGCGTATGCAGTGTAGGGGCTAATTAAGTCTATAATTCCTCTTTTGCTAAACAGGAGGAAGATCATAACAAGTACACACATCCTTCTGCCTTTAATTTTTAAAAAATTTTATTGATTATGCATGTATTTTCAGTTTGTTTACACTTTATAATTGTGCTAATTGACAGTACCTGCTACTATAAAATTCATGGAAACATTGCCAATTTTCCAGTTTCACTGGAAGTTGCCAGTTAATGAGATCTGTTCACAGCACATGGTTTCTTTCTACTAGAAATTTGAGTGCTAAGAGATTTAAAGGGGTTCACAGGTTCTTCTCCTAGAGAGACCTGCATCCCAAACACACAGAGTAAAAGCAGTGGGAAGATATGAAGTAGCCAAGGACAATCGTACTCCATAAAGCTCTAGGACAAATTAATCCTGAAATCTCCTTTTGGCCATTTCCAGTTGGCTGTAAGTACTTTTCCAGAGGATGCAGAAAGTGAACTGAACTCGATACCCTGAAAAGCTCCACAAGAAAGGAGTTTTACCACAGAGGACAGACACTATTGAGTATTATCCTAAACGTAATACAGGCGGCAGATCAATTAACTCACTTTCGGTATTCAACTGTCGTGTGGCACTCAGAACTGCCATGTGAGGCAATGCCACCCCAGGCATAGCTGTACCTCCGTAGCCTCACACGTTGCTGCAGGATGCAGTGGACTCAGGGGGGACAGCCCCAGGAGGAGCCCTTCCTCGCAGAACCACATGTGCTGCAACCATTTGTACTGGGGGCAGCAGGAAGGTATTCCACAGGACAGGACTTCAGAAACAGGCTGTAGTTTGCTCAGTTTGGCCACTTAACTCTGCCACTGAACCAGGCCATCTAAAAGATGTTCGTAATTGGGGGGGCAAAGGTCGTTGCCTGGGAAGGTCCTCACAGAGCCATGAGGTTAAAGCAGTTCAGATCTACCTCAAAGCAAAAGTGAAAAACAAGAGTTTGTAGCTTCCAAGCATTCAGCTGGGAATGCGACACTGAGTCCTTTAAAAAAATACCACTGGAGATGACAAAATTTCGATAACCTATGTGTAGCCTGCACAGCAAAAGAAAGCACAGAGTAAGGTCAAATTGAGATAGCCTGTATGAAGAAGTCAAGGCACCTTTTAATGTTGGGATGGGATCTGAGGGAAAGCATGATGATATGTTTTAGGGGCACTGGAAGTTAATCCTTTCATTAGGAACAGGTCAGGAGCCTCACCAGATGAATTCTGGTTTTTTACTGTCTTAGCACTCTAAGCTCCTCTGGGCTCTGCACTAGCCAAAATGACTTGCTCCTGGATGTACCACTCAAACACATTTCTTTATTTATACACTTTATCTTCTTTTACTGATATAATTTTGAAGCATGGCTGACCTTGTCTATGCCCCTGCTTTGCCCAGTGTAATCTCTTCATTCAATCCTTGTCACTCGTTTTCCACTCTTGATCTGCCCCACATCAGAACCGTACTTTGGTGCAAGATAATCCCCTGTGCTGGGTTAGAGAACACCCCAAGCAATGCTTTGGCAAAGGGGAGAAAAAATTTCTATCATTACAGAGCACAGGAAAAGACATTTTGTCATAAGAATTGGATGTTTAAGCAAGTCAAAATTGCATCCAGATCTAAAGGCTGGCTCCTAACTACTTAATAGTAACTTATTTAAATGACAGCTACTACAGTGCTGCCTATGATAAAATATGAAAAAATAGTCTATTCCCTAATTATGGCTGCAGTCTGTCCACACTCTATGCCTGTACCAAGAGTAAAAAAACCGCACGTAGCATTTTGAAAATTTCTGCAAAGCAAAGGCAGGTCTGTAAATGACCAGTGATATGAACCCCTTGCAAAAGATGTGGAGAGAAAAGATGACAAAGGCCTTAAGCCTTGAACAAGAACAACATCCTCAATTCTGGGAGCTCCTGCACCTTTTGTGGCTCTTTTCCAGGCCGGAGGGAGGGTGAGGCACTCCTAACAGGGTATGTGGGAGCAGCACAGCCCGCCCGAGCAGGTGGGAAAGGGGTATGAGACACAGCTGGAGCACTGCTCATCCAGCTTCATGGGGTGGTCCCACAGCTTCACAGCCAGTGCTGGTTTTAACTCCCCTGGCAAACACCCAGAGCGTGACCTTTTGTGTAATCCCTTGAGCTTTGGGCCAACCTCAAAGCAGCAAACCCATCAATCTGCAGCCCTGAGGTTAGTTGAAGCTCTGAATGACTACCTCAATTTTAAGAGTGCTTGAAGCACAAGCACCTGGTGATGCAAGGTTCACACCTCTGTAATGAGCAAGAGCTGTTGTAATTTGTTGGACTGTAAAACATAGTTTATAAGTGTGATTTCAAGAACAACGAAAATACTTTCAGTGCACATTTAATTGCCTTCTAGAGTAAAAGCAATGATGGTACTTGAACTCTCAAGTCCTGAAGTCTTTTGCTTTTACAAGAAAGTGGAGAGGGGAACAGAGTTATCAAAATAAACATTCTTAAATCAAAGGAACTCATCTTCACTTCGCCTTGAGGATGTTCCAGTAAGACAACTCCTCAGACTAGTCTACTCCTAGTAGTGTATGGCACTGCAAATACTCCCTTTTCTGACCTATTTTGTCCATTTTCATTTTTTCAGAGTTGCCTTGCAACGACAACATTAGCTTTTAACTGCATATGTTTAGGGTATGTCTGCACAGCATCATGCTGTGCCACGTGGGGATGCATGAGCTGGCAACACCTGGCTCTGAAACCAGAAACACTGAATATACAGTACAACATTTCACCAAATATGCAGGGTCCTGCACCTGGGGAGGAACAACCCCATGAACCAGTACAGGCTCGGGGCGGATCTGCTGGAGAGCAGCTCTGCGGAGAGGGACCTGGGAGTGCTGGGGGATGACAGGTTAACCGTGAGCCAGCAGTGTGCCTGCCCTGGCTGCCAAGAAGGCCAATGGCATCCTGGGGTGCATTAAGAAGAGTGTGGCCAGCAGGTCGAGGGAGGTTCTCCTCCCCCTCTACTCTGCCCTAGGGAGGCCCCATCTGGAGTACTGTGTCCAGTTCTGGGCTCCTCAGTTCAAGAAAGATGAAGAGCTACTGGAGAGAGTCCAGCGGAGGGCTATGAGGATGATGAGGGGACTGGAGCATCTCTCCTGCGAGGAAAGGCTGAGGGAGCTGGGTTTGTTTAGCCTGAAGAAGAGAAGGCTGAGGGGGAACCTTATAAATACTTATAGATATCTTCAGGTGGTTGTCAGGAGGATGGGGCCAGACTCTTTTCAGTGGTGCCCAGCAACAGGACAAGGGGCAATGGGCACAAAATGAAGCAGAGGAAGTTCTGTCTGAACATGAGGAAGAACTTCTTCCCTCTGAGGGTGACGGAGCACTGGAACAGGTTGCCCAGAGAGTTTGTGGATTCTCCCTCTCTGGAGATATTCAAAACCCTGCCTGGACAAGTTCCTGTGCAGCCTGCTGTAGGTGACCCTGCTTTGGCAGGCGGGTTGGACTAGATGACCCACAGAGGTCCCTTCCAACCCCTAACATTCTGCGATTCTGAAATATACATACTACTGCTATGAGAAGTGAGTGACCACCAGGGTGCTTGACATGGTGCCATGCAAATCCATATTTCAATCCTGATGTAAGCTGTATTTTGGACATCACACCTCCCCCATTCAGCTGATACTTTCCTACTGTTAATACCTTTTCTACCCCGATTGCATATTTTAATCAGTGTTTCAGGTTATTTCAAGCTGAAACGGACTTCAGGAGGTCTCAGTGGCTGCTGCTGAAGTTTTTCTGTTCTGTCTCCTACCAAAGGGCCCAAAAGTTGGATACTGTAGTCTAGATGGGTCCTAATGAATGCTGAGTAAAAGGGGATAATAATTTCCCCTCAATCTACTGACTATGCTCCTGTTAATGTAAGCCAAATTACTTTGCCCACATAAATATTAATTAAGTATTAATGATCCTCCCTTAAATTACAAATGACCAATGATTTTTAGCCTGTTTTTATTGCTGATGACAGAGCATGTAATTTTCAGCTGATTTTTTTACTACATTTTTTGAACAGAGCTCACACAGAAAGCATAATTTCTTCTCCGTTCTGTCACTCTCCACAGCAAATGTCATTTTTTCATTCATTGCTGTTCTTCTAAACTTAGGATTTGGGTGCTCTTTGGGATCACTGAAATTCAATGTAGTTATTATTTGAATAAATTCACTTGTCACTTCAACAGCAGACTGTCATTTTCATTTAGTATTGGAGGTGTTCAGCTGAGGTTCAACAGTGCCTACCTATGTAGTTGCTTGAGGAGAAGGAGAAGTACCTCAAGAATGTGTTGGAGGGTAGGAGGCAAAGCAAGATCTTGAACCTGGGTCTGTTGTCCTCAGCAGAACACTCCAGTCACAGAACTTTTGGCTGCTTGGGCATTTTCTCTTTCTCATCCTCTCCTCTTTCACTCTCCGTCTCCCCCAAACACAAAACCTACCTGTGAAATAATTTTCTTGAAAAATTTGTGACTGACTTAAGTGATTAATATGTATGTATTTCAATGTCCTCTATGGATCATATTTTTCCTGTCTGATCTTCTGCAAAGAACTTCCATTTGGCTATTTCTTCAATAAAGTGAAAACTCAAAGTCCCGAGAGGCTAATTATCCGCAGTTTTGTTACAATATTTATTCTGGCAATCATGGAATTTTAAAATTCAGCTGAGGTAAAACAAAAAGCAACTCTTTTAATAACTGCATGATCATGAAATATTGCAAAGAAGTTTTCTGAGATCATTTGCTGTTGTGAGATATGGCTTTTCCAGTACTCTCTTAGTTGCTTTTCTGCTATGAATTTAGAAGAGTGAAGTTTGACACTAAAAGTTGAAAATGTTATTTTATTTCCTCAGGAACCAGTTTTGGGCAAAAGAACAGTTCCTTCAAAATGTGTTTTGAATGCAGGAAAAGGACTGCATTAGGCTGCAACTTGCAAAATAACAAATGTTCTCACTTGCCTTGGTTTTTCAGCAGTGTTTAGCGTTCACAGTTTCAGATGGATTTGGTGAGAGAAGTGGATGTCTCTCAACATAAAGTCTTTTATAGTTCCTCCTGGCAAGGGGCTGAGCTTACAGTTGGTTAAATGCCATTTGAAACAAACACCCAAGGGCACCCCTCTACCTGCAGCTGCCACTGCCAAAGGATGATCTGAGTCTCCTGCAGGTCCTGTGTCACATTTGCCCAACTTCTCCCTAGAGGTACCTAGGACATCTCAAATGGCACCGGATGCCTATATTAAAGTGATAAAGTCAAGCCCCATCAAACATTAGTTTTCTGGACAGGAACATGAACTATAATCATTAAGGGCAGATCCTGCCACTATATTCACCATCTGCCTGTACTCAGTCATAACGTCTATACTTCATTTTATTATTCATTCTTTTTATTAGGGTAAACCTGGAAAAACATAGGCAGAAAAATGTGATTTACTTACTTATTGTGGACCCAGATTCGGGCCTGTTCAGGGAACTGATGATAACAAAGCCAAAGCCTTCATTCTCCTTGCGATGGATCACAACGTCACTGGTTTGCAGGCTGTGAGAAGTGAAGCCCTCGGGGGGTGTAGCATTGCTACTAGAGACAGCGTGATTACTGTTAGCGTAAGTAGTGTAGTCACTTCTTGGAGAACTGTGGTGCGTAGACACCGAGCCTGGGCTTCTGCCATTCTCTGGGCATGGTTCTCCTACAACATAAATCACACCAGTATTACTGTCTGACTTGCTCAATGGCTTTGTGACTTGCTCTACATTTGCTAATGCAACATGAATACAGTTGACTGTCTATAGCCCAGACTACCACAAGGATTAACCTAGGAGCTGTAATAGATGCAGAGAGACAGGAATCTACACAATTATGCAAAACATTCAAGGGCAATCAGATAAAGCAAGCATGAACACTCACTGCTAAGCTATCTAGAAGAGAGGAAAGAAAAGTAAGAAACAGCGGCTATCCGGATTGCACAAACGTTAGCAAGCACTGTTGCCTTATCTGATGGTTGATCTGTCATCAAGAGGAAAGTGTGACCAACTAATCCAGTATAAAATTATTTGTGTTTGGATGAAAAGAATTTAAGGAGGTGTCTAACATAAGAGTAATTGGGATTAGCTGCATAATGTTCTTCTTACAAAGATGATTAGCATGCTCAAAAGTTGTTCACGGAAGAGAGCAGTTGCACAATGAAAAATAATCACAAACAGTTTTTCTGTGGGTGTCATGACAAAAGCAGTGGTCATTTAAAGGTTTTGAAGGTGCTCTTGTGTGGCGAGTTCAAAAGTGAAGAAGTGAGAATGGAGTCCATCCACACCTCACTATTGCTTTATAGTAACCAGAACAGGGAACAAGTTATATCTTGTGGGATCACACACTTTTTTAGTACAAGAATTTTGGCAATTGAAAACAGTAAAGGTACACTTCCAGACAGGAAAAAAAGATTTATATTCCTCACAGATTTAAGTTGTTCACACAAATCAGCAGTTATTGACAGTTTTAATACAGAACTTTCAGATGAATATAAGTAATACATTTTCTGTTCAGGGCAATGCGAATGGCAGAGTCATTCTACTGAACATGTGAAGAGCTTACGCATACACACAGGCATCCTAGGAAGAAAGCTTGCAAATTAGACCTTCAGTGTATATATATTAATAAAATAAGCATCATCCAAGGATAAGCTGTTGTTTTCTCAGTCAGGTGTGTCCTTTAGTAGTCCTTCTGCAACTATGAAATAAAGTGATTAGAGAGAATAAAGAGGAAGAAAAACAAACAATTATTGTACTCCTGCATTAGAATTGAAAATCTCCAAGAGTTATTGAACCAAATCTGCAACTAAATGCCCTAGTCAGTGACAAGAGAGATCTCATTTTCTCGCTGTCATGTTTCAGAAAGCTGAATATTGTTTATGTCAGTGTGGCTGCAACAGAAAGCAAATTATCTTACCCTGCAGAATGACCAAAAGCTGGCTTGGCCATAAAAGAATGCAACTGAATGCCATTAAGTATAGGAAAAGAAAGATAACGGCGGAAAAGTTTAAATGGCCATTCCATTGTCAGCTATGCAATAGATACTCATCAGAAAAATTATATTTTTCTTCTGCCTGTGAAAAAATGGCATTTTAATATGTGTTGTTCTGAATACCATATTTTCCTAATCAAATAATTTCCCAGAGCTTGTGAATGGTGATTTTCTGATCCAGATCTGGGTAAGTATCTGTGCAAAATGGTGATTCCTGGCGAGTGCTAAGATACGTACATCAGCTATCAGGCAGGTAAGGAAAGCCCCAGGTGCCTCTGCTGTATACATTCATATTAGTGACAAATTCACATCAAATCAATTGGCCTGATGCATTAGTACTGCATTTTTCAGTCATGCCCACCATCAGTTATTTTAATATTTTTCCACAAAGCTTATGTTGTAACATACCAAATTAAAATCCTGTTCAGCTCCTGAAATGCTTAAACATTAATGAGTTACACGTTATACTCCCCGGTGCGGCACTCTCAAGGCCCAAGAATAACTCCAGGTGTTTTACCAGCTTGCTTCATTTTCTGTGGCAGGAGACCAGAGTGTCTAATAGACCCTTTTATTCAATATTCAACAAGCAGCAGCGAAGTCTGGCATTCACTCTGTGCTAACTAACCCTCTTGCTAATTTTGCCTGCAGTCTGTGCAGCCGGCTGACCCGGGAGAGGTGCTAATCGCAAGCGCTCGGCGGATTACCTTGGTTATTGGCCATTTTCCTCGCGCTGGGGGAGCTGCGAGGGGGCGTCGCGCCGGGCGGAGGGGGACCTTTCTGGCTGGAGGACTCTGGAGTCAGCAACAGAAGAAAGTCAGTCCCGCGAGAGCGCGGCTGGCGGGGAGCTGCGTTGCCGCAGTGGGAGGGGGACTGTGAAGACGAAGGTGGGTGGGAGGGCGGCTTTTTGGCAGGGGAGCGAAGGGGAACAGCGCAGGCAACGACAGCAGATCTAGGACACGGGGAGGCAGAAGACAGGACAGGCTGGGAATGTGGTTTTGCTCATTTCTGGTGCCTCAGTGAGTGTGCTCACCACAAATGCTTTAAAAGTTGTTAAGTAAACGTCTTTTCTTGACTAAGTAAAGGGTGCAATGGAACGGCAGCAAATTCTGCCATTAGAGATTTAATAGATGCTGCCATACATTTATCCAGGTTCCAGTGTTTTTCAATAATTAAGACCGAGTTAGTCTAAAGGTTTAGGTTACTTCAAATTCTTCATACTATTTTAGAATTATTTTCTGAATGTGTCTGTTCAAAGGGAGGATCCGGCACTGTTCCTAGGAGCCACTTGTGCCGTACAGAAGGTTTTCAGCCAGCTTGCCTTGCAGTCGGGGTGGGGGGGCGGAGGGAGTTCCAGATGACATCAGTGTGACCAGAAATGGGCTTTTAACACATACAAGAGTGAAATGAGTTCCTGCCCTAAACAGTTAACAATCTTTGAGCCTTTCTCTGATTACTCATTGACACAGTCAGCTTTAACAGCTTTAACTTAGGTGAACGTTTTGACCCAAAAGTGGACAAGAGGAGACAGCACAGACCAAGACAGCATGGAACAAATCCAGAGCACTCATGATCACCACACCGGGCTTGCCAATATTGTTTCCACTTCTGAAGGAAACAACACTCAACTGTAGTGTTTTTGTCACAGAAACAGGGGACACATATTTACGATTACTGTTCCTTCATGATGACACAAACATTCACTTTGATTTTAATTTTCTCTATTTTTTCAAAACAGCACCTGTTTGTGCTGCCAGCATTGAGATCTGTTTTCCCTTTCACCTTTCCCAGCCTTCACTCACCTGTGTGTAGCACCTTTCTCCTCACAGTAAGATTCACTTGCCCGTTTCGGGCAGCGTTATGCATAAGATCAATCACATATCGGTGGGTTTTGCCAGCCACGGGAATCCCGTCTACATACACCAGCTCGTCACCAGGATGGAGACGGCCATCTCGGTCTGCCGAGCCCATGGCAATTACTGCTCCAATGAGAATCTAGGCAGCAAAGAAAAAAAATCCCATCAAACATACACTGAGCCTCCAATTTAATGCCATGAATTTTGCAATGATTTTCCCTCTCTTTCGAAATTAAGCTTGTGATTCAGTGCAGATGAAGAGACCTGTGTGTGTCTGAAAGCTGTGGTCCTCTTCTGTGGCTATGATAGAAGATGCTTCCTTGCCTTTGGTAAGAAGGTAAGATGTTTCCTACCTGCATAGGAGTGATACAACTGAGAATCCTGATCTAAGAATGCCCTACCTGATATCTTCAAATCAAGACAATTTGTCTACAAACAGTGTTGAGTTTATACAGACTACATTATGCAGAAGATCTACAGATTAATTCCACATAAGGATCCTTTTGACTTAGAATTAGTCAGTCGGCATATTTCTTATTGAAGCTTCCTGACTGCTGTATGCTTTAAGTACCTGGAGTAATACACCTGGGGTCAGTAGTGGAAGTGACCCCACTACACAGAGTTTGCTTTGGGCTCTATAGGTGAAAAGAAGTGCTGCATCAAATGTTGTTACTCATGATGAGTAATTGTTCAGGTAACAAAATGGAAAAAGAGGAAAAATGTCAGCTTACTCTGGGCAGATGTTGTTTTCCCAAATCAACATTTAAATGTAATTTTTATGGGACATACAAACTAGTAAAAAATCTGTTCAAAACCTTTTAATGACTTTCTCCACTTTCTATGCACATAAATTCACATAATTTATTAGAAGAAGGCATATATTTTCCCTGTGGAATAACTGGTAGAACAGTTGAGATTGTTTCAAACAAAACCTGCTTTCTTTGAAAGAATATTAAAGCATTCACAAAGCATGTTCAAATTCTCCTTTCTCCTGTTCAGTGTAAGAGTGAGTGCAGAATGATGGATATGACATGCCGTGTGACAATCCGCTTTAAACAATAAAAGATAAAAGCTGTCAAATGTTGCTTTTCATGATGAACTGCAAAGGCTAGATGTGGTAGTCACGCAGGTGGTCCTGTGGTTTTTTGTGGTCTTAGCTGCAGAGTTGCAAGTATCACAGCAGAGTGTTTAAATGAAACCTCCTGTGGAGCCTGGAGAATTTCCCCCGGTTCTCCGCCTCCCTTTGGCTCACTTTTGCTTCCAAAACTTAGCAAAGAGAGAACATGATGCTGCATTTTTCTGCTTCCTGATGTTCCTGGGATCCTGTTAAGCAGCGCCAGGTTGAGTTGCCAGAGACACTCTTTCAGGTTCTCCATTCTGTTCTTCAAATAGTGAAGGAATATACCTCAAAGCTTTGGAAAATACTATGAAATCCAACTATGAAATATGCATTTATGCTCCTTTACTGGACAGGAAAAAAGCTGCCAAAAGCTACGCTTAGCTAGATCTCCACAAAGCATTCTCAAAACCTTTACATTTGGACATCTGACATGAGCAAGAAATTTTTCCTAGTTGTCTTGGGAAGAGACAGGTGATAACTCTCTGCAGCTTGGAACATTGTAGGGGCTGCCTTCCCCCTTTGGTTTTGATGAGCATTTGCAGTTTCTGTGTAGTTGGCTATCAAACAAGTTGGTATGAAACAATTTGTGCATCTCTAACCTTTGGAGAAACAGAAATGCAGCTCACAGAACGGTAGGTCATCAGTATCTATAGCAAAGCAAATTTTCTTGTATTTACTAATTAAATAATTATTGATATTTCACATGTCCATGTTTCACCACTGTGATAGTGTTACTCATCTCAGTGGTGAAACTGAGCAGCAGAGTCCTACTTTAAACACTTCAGTTAGGTGTGTTTGTCAAGATGATGGCCACCATGTCTGTTATTGAGTATAATTAACAGCAAGAATAACTCAATTTTCCTTCTTTTTCATTTTCTGTGTCTGAACTTTTTTCTTATCCACTGTCTGCTCTCATTTAATGTCTGAGTAGTTTCCATAATAGGTATAAATTCTACAAGCAAAACGCAGATTGGAAAAATATTTATCAGGATTATATTATGTCTGTAATGCAGTTTCATACTGGTGTGAGCTTGCTTTGAATGTGTAAGGAAAAGTATGATGACATGCAGGCAATGAAGAGTGTGTTGTAGAGAAATGGGAAATTTTCACCTATTCTTGAGATTACACATGAGAAATGCTGAGATTAGGAAGACTGTTACAGAGCATAATCTGAAATTGAAGCCTGGGTCTTCTAACTCATACATGTTAATCTGTTTTGATACTGAGTTTCTTTGTGATTCTTGGTAACTATTGGACTTCGCATTTCAGTTTCTCTGAATATAACACAGTAGCTTCACAGGCACATAGTAAAAAGGGTGTGATTCATTTCACCTAATTTTAAGTGCCTGTGATGTCTAAATCCAAGATATTCACCTGAGCTCTGTCTAATCACTGCTAAAAAGAGGAATTCCTAAGGCATAGTCTGAATTATCCTAACATTTTTCTGTATGGACATCTGTTATGTCTTAGAAATGTCTGTTTCTTGGCACTGATCATAACAGGAATAGACATCTTGCAGGTATTTTTGAGAAGAATCCCAGTCAATCTGTGTTGAAAAGGTGAAACTCTTAGTGTAATTATGTATATGTTCCTATGATTTTGAGTTTGAGCTGCACAAATATATTCAAAATACTTCTCCGCTTTGGGACAGCAATTTGCAACTTCAATAAAGTTCCAATTTATGTATATTTGCAGCCTTTCAGTGGTATTATAATTCACTGTAATAGAATCAGATTGTCTCTAACTCCTCAGGTTACTGGGAGATGTGATAGATACCTATGGTGGTATGGTGCCATGAGATTTGAGAGGTGATCGGAACTGGCACAACTCACAGTCTTTATATTTGGAATTTCTCAATAAATTTAAGTCTTAAGAAAGTATCTTTATGCTTAAAAATATGGAAAGCAGAGTGGTCCAGCAGCACTATGTCCTGCTAAGATGCCAAGTAACTGATAGAACTAGAAGGGAACTAAGCTACAGTCTCTCTGTAGTGTCAGTACTATCCTTCTAAAAAAACTTTGTGTGGATTCTGCTTCTTTCAAAAACTTATTGCCTTATGCTGAAGAATCCATATTTCTTTTTTAGAAACCAATTGACAAAGACAAAAGACAATGAAAGCTTCCTTTTGTTCTGTGTTACCTGACTGCATAGCAGGAGAGCTGAAACAAACATTTCAAAGCGTTACTGTTCTTATTCCATAGTAACTGCAGGGGTTTGGAGGACAGGCAGAAACTGCCTCTCCTTTTCTGGAGGTGAAAGGAAAGGGAGGCTGCAGGTGGGCTGCCCATGGGGCAGCAGGGAAGCAGTGGGGGAGAGAAAACAGGGTTACGAAGTCTTGCATTTTGAATACAAAATGGATGGGAACTAAAGAAACTGGAGTACATCTGTCATCTTTATTAGTGATGAATTTGAGCAGTGGAAACAAGTAGATGGGCAACAAAAGGGAGTGAGAATTGAGAAGTTCAGCACTGCAACTTCTAGCTCTAAGAAGGTGCCTTTTTGCCTCATAGGATCCCCAGCTTCAAGCAAGGATCTTTTCAGTTCCTGAGGACTTTGAGACATGGTGTGTGGGGAGACATCAAGCCTGTTAGATTGATACATCTGGGGGAAAAATACTTCTGTATTTGCAAGCCCTGAAAGAGAGAGAGCAACCTTGGGGCTAAGTGCAGGCTGAGAACAATTGTTCAGCAGGGCAGTGAAGCATCTTAGAAGGTGCTTCACAGAAGGCAGCATTTTTGGTCTTGCTCTCCAAAAATAGCAAGGTGCTTATCTCTGCACTTCGTATCCAGCTTTGACTCTCTGACTTTGGACAGTAAAGCCAGGTCAGTCTTTTGGTGAAAAGAAACCAGAGCTGCTTCCCCTGTAACAGTTCAGTGCATACTGCATGTAGCTGGGAGGCAAAAGGCTTGTTTTCAAATTCCCACTCTACTGGATTCTTGGGCAGAGACATAAATTCAGGTCTCCCAGAACACCAGCACATATTCTCAACCACCAGAACATTAGATATTCTAAACCAGTTTTCTCACAGTCCTTTAGGTAGAAATCAATGCAATTTATATAAATAACCATCTTTTAGATAAGGCATTTGAGCTGCACTTTCCCCATGAGAATATCATAAACCTCTTAACAGCAGAGCAAATCAGACACTCAGTCTGTGACTACTTAATTATCCATTTGCAATGAAAAAAGCATTAAAGGAGACACCAAGATAGACTTCCCCAGAACGCTGAGCAGCCTTATAGCCAGGGACACTTTCCTGGGAGGTGGGAAATGCCACTAGACACTACTGTCCAAAAGAGGTAGAGGGAAATTTCCAGATCTTCGAGTAGTGTCAATTCTTTGGAGGATGAAATCATAAAATGTGACATTTCCCCTAGCTCCTAACAGATTTCCTTCTTGGCTTCATCCGGTAGGAGAACTTTAAGAACCCAGACTCCCTGGGCCATCCAGACAGGACAGGAAAAAAGCTTAGTTGGATAATGTGCAGATGATGCTTCAGTGGCCTCATCTTATGCCTGCTGGACATGCTCCACAGAAGAAACTTAAATGCCAGAGAGGCTTTAGGCACACTGCAAGTGTCGATGATGAAACAGTGTTGATTTGGAGTTCTTCTGTACAGCTACACCTTATTTAGCTTCAAAAATCCATTCCAAAACACTTATTCTAAAATAGGGTCTCTATATTTCAATCAGCACTTAAAGCATCTCTTTTAGAATACAGTGTATTTTTCTGTTTTTACAGGAGGCATCAGTAAACTATTCATATTTATCAGTACGTTGATAGATGTTGACAATTTTAAAATAGAGGATATTCTTTTTTTCTCAGAGCCATGTGTTGGTTAATGTTAAAGCCATTATTCTGTATAAATTTGAATATGTAATATATAAATCTACCAACTAGTTATACGTTATCTCAGAAATATGGTAATGTAGGATTTAGACTATGCATAAGGCTGTGGTAATAAAATGTTATCATTATGGCCTTGGGATTAGTCCTCGCTGACAAACCATAGTTATATCATCAAAGTTATTCTGAAGTAGTACTAGTTCTGCCCGCTCTCTCAAAATTATAGTATGTATATGTATCACTAATTTACCAAAATATGTACACATTTCTTTTAAAAATTGTATATGTGTTTTATTTTATATTTTATTTCACCTGTAACTAATCTATGTTGGTTTTGTTACCTGTTATTTCATTACAGACATGTCTCCCTTCTGATGTTATAAAGCTACTGTTTTTATGCCCGATGGATCACATGATGTTATCATGTAACCTGGAACATGGACTACTATTCCCTGGTGGGGCCTTCTGTGTTTCTGGAAATAAATTGCATTGCCAACAGTATCTTTTAACCTTATGTGTATACATAGTCTGCCTACACTGAACACAGTTGTACATCGTCTTACGTAATCTGATTTTTAAAATCTTCTGCTTAAACTCAGTTTTGGAAAGTCAAGATTAAAAGATGCCAGGTCACACTCTGCAGTAAAGGGCTGAGTGATGCACTGTTTCTAAACAAATTCCGTCTGATTTTAACTTAATTTACTGTGACATCTTTTAGATGCAGACAACTTGAGAGTCCTGTCTTTTTCTATGGATGAATGAAATTGCCATTTTAGTTACAGCCTTAACATGGTGTTCTTTTGGGTTCAGCTATGCAGTAATATTTTTCTGACCTTTACACAGAATTTAGAGTTATAAAAAGGAAAGTCAGAAAGAAATAACTCACAGGCTGTCCAGGCTCATCTCCTCCCAGAATCCTGAAGCCAAACCCAGACTCCATTCTCCGAAGGTGAACATCCAGCTCCTTGTAATCGGGACCTGGTTTAAAGGGAAATTCCACTGAGCAAAGCATTTTGGCTTTGTGTGGAGAATTTGCACCATCTTCCCTCCCACCTTGTGTTCATTGAACATGACTAATGGCATCCTGGTTAGAGCTGGTGGAAAGAAATGGGACACAATGTGTCGTAAACAGACAAGGAGGAGACTTGAAAATGTAGATATCTCTTGGAGGATGATTATGTTCTGTAGAATACACTAAATCAAGCTAGAACACATTCACAGGAGAACAGTACTGGAAAAGTCTGTCTAAAATAGAGGTTACAAAGGTGCCTTCTTCCTGCAAGTGACTGCACAATAGACTGCTGTTTATCCACCTCTGGCATTCAATTTGTGTTTTCCTTGCAGTTCATTAAAACCTAGACAATAAACTGAAATGGGAGATAAAGATACATAGAAAAAGAATCATTCCAACTTATGAAAGATCAATAATCATTACAGGCTGTTTTAGTTCCATATACAGGTATAAAGCATTACTTCTTTTTATGTAATGTAGCTTTTAAGTACTCCACTTTCAGGTAATACCCTCAATAAAGTGTTTTGATGAAAGCTATCATTATAAGCCTCTGAGTCTTAGGGTTTAAATTGAAAGCTAACATCATTAACTTGAATGCCTTAATGCTACTCAATTAAAGTCTCAACAGCTTTATAAATCATTAAAATTCTACTTCCATAGACCTGCATATCTTGCCTGTGAACATATATTCTACCCTGGAATATATCAGTTCAGGAATGTAGCATTTTTTGAAAGTCAGTTTCTTATAAAAATGTCTTTAGCTTCATTTCAAAGAGCCCATTGTTTTGGGTCTTGATGCCCTCAAAATACAAAAGCGAAACTTTGAATAAAATTTCAAATAGCACAAAGTGAAACCCTAAGCAGTTAGAGGACTACGAAGTTGTCTATTTTGACTATTGCTTTGACTGCATGTTCAGAGATGTTTCAGGCTTATCACCTAAAGCATGACAGTGATTAACAAGAACCGTCTTCCATACAAATTACACTCTGGTCTATGAATTGTGCCAGCTTTTGGCCAGTATCAGCTTGTTGCCAACTGCGAAAGACAAAAAGGGACGACTAGATTTATTTCAGCAAACTGTTCATAGTGTCTCCAGTTGTGCCTTGTTTCCTCAGGAGGGAAGGGACTACAGATGGCTGAAATACATTACTTCAGCGACTCTCATTTACAGATCCCCCCCCCAGCCATCAGTGGCCACCTCATCAACTGTAGAGTTGGGCAGATACTAGCTTTAGTCTGGGATTAAAGCCAATTTAGTTGTAGTTAGGTCTTGCAAAGACAGAGGCACAGAACTGCATGCAGTGGCTCTGTACTATGACCACGCCATAGAAATCCTCTCTAGACAGCAGCATAGTGCCTTACTTCAGCAGTGTGTCAGTATGAGTGAGACTGAATCACAAATATTTCAGTTGGTAGAATAAAAGTATTACCTTCCCCTACCAACTTATACGTCTAGTATTTAGAAGACAAACCCAAACCCATCCTAACAGCTTATTATCCTATTTCATCCTTCTTTTATTTGATAAGTGTCTCAATAGTGAAGAAAAGAACAAACGAAGTTTCTGCACGTACAGTATGTTAACTTAATGCAAAGGTTATGAGAGGCAAAGGAATTGAAGATGAAAGCAATACCTTATCTTTACCTGATTTGCTGTGCCTAAGCATAACAAGGATGGGGCTCAGTGTTAGGGAGAGGGCTTTGTAGATAGGCACAGCAGGATCACCATTTCTAGCCCAAGTCTAACACTCAAAGGCACTGTTTCCAGCAGCCTGTCACACACCAAGCACTGCCTTTATTTGTGCACACATGAATGAATATGCACAGTTGGGAACACATTAAAAAAGTATAAGAATATCAGGATGTAAACAATACATGCTCTGGCACACTGAGATGAAAATTTCACTCAAACACATACATCGACAAAGCTGATCTGAATCAATGTTGGCACCAGACTCCAGAATAAGAGGTACTTTTTTTTTAAAAAGAGGCTGTTTTTCTACTCATTTAGAATGGAATAGGTAAGCCAGGTTGACCATGAAAAAGTTTAGTCTATATATAGTGTGTATGGGCATACTTTTCTATGAGCTCTAACACAATTCAAAAGCCTTTGGATTAGCTGACTATGCTATCACGCTTGCTCAGAAGAGCTTTCCTTCCCAAAGATCTGGAAGTCTATAGAGTCCATTCTCTGTCAACTCATACCGAGTCACTGAACACTGCTTTTAAAAAATAATGTTCTTTTCTATCCCACCAAAAAAACAAAACATGGAACTGGAAAGAATCCCTGGGTCATCTAGTCCAGCTCCCTGTTATTGCAAGCCTCTGCAAGTAACCAGCACACAGACCTTACCAGTAAAGATGACACTGGCTGCCTAAGCGTGTTTGTGGCCCTTGTCACTAGATCACCTGTCTCTTTCAGCATTTCACTGATGGATTGCACCCCATGATTTGACTTACTTATTCACAGTCATATCATACTATCTCCAGCAACTGACTAGCATACTTCAGAGCGTTTCCTCCACTGCTGTTGCTGACTGTTTGAGCTTTCATGCTCGGTACGATATGACTCCATTGGCTGCACTGACCAGCCCTCCATTAGTCTGGAGACAACTACACCGTAGATACCTGAAGTTACATGTCTGAAGTGGACCTGATTTCCACCCTCAGTTTTTGTGCTTATGTCATCAGTGAAACTAAGACAGAAGACTTACTGCAAGGTTCTCTACTAATATTACCTCTTCAGTCCAAAAGTTCTTCTTTTATTATAATCACCTATCCACTTTCTAGCCATAAGCCTTTACTTTTTGTGCTAAGCACTATCTTCTCCAGGCTAACATGGAAGTGCTCCAATTATAGCTGGGATTTTTGACTAAACACACCATGCTTTTTTGGTGTGAAAAATCAGATTAGTCTAACACATCCAACTTTCGGTAACCTCCTTTTGCATCAGGTTTTAGTTATGTCCATACTGGCAGTTAGTCTCTAATCAAAAATATATTGTAAAGTCTTGCTGATAATGAAATCCCTTTTTTCCTGTTTCTTAAAGACAGGTAAGATGTTCACTACTATGTGTTTCTACTACGGGAACTCATGCTAGTTATATTTACTAAAAGCCCCTACTATTATTTTAAACAAACAATTTCAATATTCCTGAATGTACATTGATCAAGTGCTCTTACCCATATAAGCGATTACATTTAATCTGATATTTTTTCAGTGTTTGCTTCTCTAGGATTCTGCTACTTTTTTTTTTTCCTCACAAAGGATTGTTAGACAAACTAAATTTTGTCTTTTCTTGCTGGAGCGGGTTTTCAGTTGATCATACGAAGAAAATTACCTATGCTTACAGAAAAATTACGCTCTTGTGCCTTGCAATATACTGCAAGCTGTTGATTAATATAACTTCATTATGGAAAATGTGCCTTTTTTTTGTCTTTGAAAGCTAGATTAGCACCTTGCAGTTCATGCCAAATAAGAAGAAATGAATAGGTTTGCAGACCCGGGAGTCAAGCCAAGACTGATTTAATATAGTCTTTTGCATTGTTTGCTTTTTCTTCCAACTTAATACACCTGAATGTCCCATCTTCTACCAGTTTCATTGAAAGGAGAGTTTCAGCTTGAAGTCAATATTTCTGATTGTATAATATGGGTATCCTGTGCAAGAATGAGAAGTTTTCCTGTTTTACCTTGCCTTTCTGCACATTTGTATCAGAAAAAGAACTTAAGATTTGCCTGCTAGTAACTTCATTGTGGTTTTTTATAGTTATAGTGTTTTGTTTCTTCTTTTTGTGCAAAGGAAAACTTTCTTAACTCATTATTTGGCCTAGAGGAGAAAAAAACCAATTCATTTTGCTACATTATAAAGCCAGCTGGCTCCCCCACGAATTTGAGAACGGTTTTGGACAAGCTGTAATCATTGCCACACAGTGAGAAAGGTAAAAAGCATTGGGAAATTCTGCTTTCTATTTCCTGAATGACAAGGAATTTGCTTTAAATGTAAAGCTAGCAGAATAGATTATTACTTGACAGAAGTGAGATCTCATAGGTGAAGATGTGGTTATCCTCTCTCAGTTATGTTACTGTACTGTATTCATTTGAATTCCTAGGTAAATTACACACTGATAAGTGTACATACAATTGTTTCTTAAAAGTATGTAGAGAAAATATATCTCTGAAGATTATTAATTCATTTTTTGTATAACTCAAGTTACACAAGTACTATGAGATTTTTATAGTGATAAACCTGGTATTTGGGATGATGCTGTAAATGTTGAGATGGATTTTTTTTTTATTAAATCTCTTCCATCTTGCAATTAAAACAAGAATGAAGAGCTTTGTTGTATCAATTTTACAGTCTTTCTGAGTGTACTCAACTTTCCTGCTAAAAATAAAAACTAATTTGGACTCCTTTGCTGAAGATGGTGAAGATTTTTGTTCCATATAAATCATTACTGTGAATTGTGAATTGAGATTAACACAAATCTACAAGAACTTTTCATCTGAGTTTCACATGCTCTTGAAAGATGTGAAAAGCTTGAAAAGAGTCACAGGTCTGCTGGTCTCCAACATGAGTAGCTTTTTAAAAAATATATGTATCATATGTATTTCCTCTTGATATTTATAGAGAGGAAAAGCTAGTAAATAAAGAATTCAGCATAAAGATTAGCAAAGCAGAAGAAAAAGAAAAAAAGAATTGGTGTGCTAACAGAGTTATTCAACATATAAACCCTACTGGGGTATGCAAAACCAGCCGCAAATGATATTTAATTTAGGATCAATGTTCAACCTGTATATGACTAGAAAATTCTTTAATAGGATGGTCAAAACAGCCTTCTTTGTATGGTATGCCTCCTTTAATTGTTCACTTAACACGATCACATTGGGAAATCAAATATTGCCGTTTTTTAAACAAATTTGTTGCCACTTTACAAGGCTGATGTTGATTCAAACACACAAAAAAGCTTCATTTCTTTCAAGTTTTTGCTTTTAGGTTTTTACAGAACAACATAAATGTATGGGAGCAAGGAATGGGTGGGTCTGCATAACACATCAGTTCTGTTCTTTTGCAAAGGAAGATAGAATTCATTCCAGTTTTACATGAAATATATCTTCAGCTTAGGTTTGAGCATGAGCTATAGAGATATATTTTTACATTAAAGGGTGAACACTAATGTGTGAAAGCACATGTAAAACATTGTGAAACATATACAAAAACTGGCTGAGGAAAAAGAAATACTTTTCCTTGCTCAAAATACAAACCTATTATAAACAGCATTCTGTAACCCCACAAAGATCATAAAAAAATAAAATGATGACTGGGCAGTCATGACTGGCCATTATCTAGAGAAATGAGTAAAGAAGAAGAAGGACTAAAACATAAAATGAAGGACAATTAGTTTACAGAACAATGAAGGCTGTAGAATACTTGCCAGAGGAATCCACTCGAAAACCAGTCCTGGGCAGCACTTGTTCTGAATAGGAAAATGGGGAATTACAGATGAAATACATTTCTCAAGTTATTTAAAGACGCAGCGTCAATTTCTCTGCTGTGTTTTGAGTTACTGAAGTGCAATTTCTACATTTTATTGCAGTTTTTTTTTTCTCATCCGCTTTTCTCTAACTTCCTAGATGGTACATGTACGTATTCCTGCTAGATGTAGACCTCCCTGTCCATTTCTATGCAAAGTGAAACAGATGGTAGCATGGTAATGTTCCTTTAACATAACATAGTTTGTTATGCAGAAAAAATTGTTAATGCTTTTGAAATAATGAAAGTTAGTGACAATATTTGTGCTTATTCAAGTACAGCAATAAAAGGGAAAGTGTAATGACTGCATTTAGACGACTTGAACACTGCTTTTATTCAACTCAGTTGCAAAATGTCTTTTATTGTCAAGGAGAGCAAGAATTTCCGAGAAGGACGTATGTTGCCAATAACGACAACTGGTTGTATGTGAAAGCAAATACAGGTAAACCCATGTAACCTACTTTTCATGCAGGTAGTTTCAAAATATTTGCATTTCACTAGATGAAATGCAGCAAGTAACTGCTTTGTTTTCATATATAACTACTTTGCTGGCTCTAGAGGAATCTGGAACAAGTCCATAGCTGAATTCATTGTCACACTTCCTTTGCTGATTTTGAAATGTTCTGAGTAAGAATTTCTGTTTCATTTTCTCCACAGCATCCAGAGTGAATTGCGAAACACCCCAAAACAGAGGTGATTTCCATTGGTTTACCAAGAACAAAAAAGGTAAATAAAGCACTAACGCATTCATGTGACTCTAAATCAGAATATCATACTGCGCATATTTCATGATATAAACAGGGTAAGGCCTGTCACATCAGCATCTGTAGGACAATGACGCAAAGTATGAGTATATATTATCTTCCTGAGGTAAGAGAAAGACAGGAGTGGATTTAATACTGTAAGTAGGTAGTTCGAGGCAGAAAGAAGCCAGAGATTGAACTGGAGGCCAGCAATTTTGGCTAAGCCTTCTGAAAATACGTGGATGGGGTGAGAGAAGCTGGAAGACAGTATTTCCTCTATGGGCAGCTCCTTACCACTTTGGAAGAGTTTGGACTAAAGTTACCTGTCTTCTGGTGGACTGCTTCCTAAAGGCAGCACGGATTGTAATGGTGGCAGCTGGGTAACTCTTAGCTTGCTTGAGTCAACACTGAACGAATACTCTAAGGCAAAGACATTTTCCCAAAAATGAACACTGAAAGTCTTATGACTATTTTGGTAAGACTATTTACATAACAGCCCTGACCTGCTCAAATTCAGATGACTGCTAACCTGCTTACCTGAAACACAGTCTACAGATTTCACGTCACTTTGGATTTGGTGTTTCTGTTGTATTTGTGTTCACCTGCTGTGTTAGGGGTTGTGTCGTGGGCTATGGTGTTTCAGTTTATAGGTGGCTGCACATCTTTGCTTTGATGGCTGAAGGAGGTAATTTCTTTACACACTTCAGATGTTGTAAAGTGATTTCGGATCCTTCAAGATGAGAGGTGTTATCTAAATGTAAATTATTCCACCAGCACAACTCATGAAAACCAGAACCTTCGAAACTGATGCTGCTCCACTGTAAACTTGGAGAAATGGGTTTTTTACTCACATCCTTTCAAGATTTTAATGGAATCCTTAAAAGACACAGAATGATTTTAATGTACCAAAAGTAATTTCATCTTGATAGTCTCAATAAGCTTGTAGGTTTAAAAGAACCCAAACCTTTTCTCTTGGTCATCTAGCTAGAATTACGCTTTTGAGCTGCTGTAAGATTAATCCATTCTGTGTTTCCATTTCTGCTTGCAGTCATGCTAATATCCCTCAGAATTGGCCTCAAGCAGCAAAGTGAAAGAAGTACTGCCATGCTCAAACTGTGACAAATTAGGGAACAACTTGCTATGTTAGGATAGTCACATATCTTGAGTAAGTTAGAGTATACTTTTTGTAAACTATTGTTTGTGGTCAAGCAAAAGTGCCTGCCAATGAGGTAGTTTCCTCCAAAGCTAATCTCTCTAAGTCTCATCTGGCTTTTGTTCCTGAATAGGCATCTTTTCTTTGCCTTGCAGAACTTCATATAGTGTATCATGGTATTAATTATCATCTCACACTCAGCCACTCAACATCTAGCATTTGTTTTTGTAGTAGTTTAGAAATTCACACATACAAAACTTTCAACTTTGCTCTGCTGAAGGTGTTAAATTGAGCCTTAAAGTTCTTAAATGCATGAAAGATAAACCTAAGTGCAGACCTGTATTTTTGGTAAATACAGCAAAGCAATGCGTATTTTAGGATGAATCTGCCGTCAGCATTCTGGGTCTGTGTGTAGTACAGGATATTTGTAATTATGTCACTGGCACTTTGAAAAATAGAATACAACCTGTAAATAGCTGTGCTCATGTGATGGCAAACAGTATAGCAGCTACTAGAAAACTTCAAAGGAGGAAAGACTTGTGAAGAACATTTAGCGTATGAGAAGAGACTTTATTAGCAACATCTCCTTATGTGAAACGAAGAGATACAGGTAGTTATTTTCAAGACTTGCGTAGTTCGGGGCTCAGAAACCCTGCAGAGCAGCAACTTCCAAGTGAAGAGGAAGAACCGCTGGTACTGGTACTCGGACAAGCAGAATGCACATCATTTGTGCAAGTCTTGGTGCCTTCTGTCTGCTAAGGACAAACTGATTGAACTGGTAGTTTTGCCAAAATACTGAGAGACTCTAGCAAGATGTATTTTGTAAAAAACTGTCCATTAGTTTTTATCAGAAACTAACCTTTACGCAAGGCAATTTGAAACTTTCTATTTACTTGCTATTAAATTCATTTTGGTATTTTCTAAACTTCTACTAAGTTTAGCCTCCTGCCTCCACCTCTCAGGAAATGAGGCAGAAGAAGGTACGTTTGGAGAGACCAGGACAAAGAGACCAGACTACCCAACGCTGTCACCATGAGCAGCCATTCAAAGTGCACAGTTTTAAAGTGTTCACATAAGGTTTGTGTATTCTCCACATATAGACTTCTTGGTTGAACTTCTGTGGCTGCATTGTCATGAATAGTTGTAGTGTTTCATGTGAAATAGGAATGAAATAATTACAAAGTAGAGCTTGAATGAATAATAAAATACTTGGTAAATTTGCTGCTTTAATGTTTTAGTTTAGCTAATCTGTCCTAGAAACAAGAATTGGGAAAGTGAAACTAAGAAGTCTTCTTCTGAACTGCTATTTCTTCCATATCAGATGAATGCAAAGCCAAGGTTAACTTTTCTATTAGAAGATAGAATAACAAAGACCTTGCACATCTAGCTTAATATTATATTTTAAAAAAATTATGCTCGTGATTTTGAAACTGAAAGTTGCAAAATATTTATGAAAACAGATAAACAATAAACAAGACCTGGGACACAATCCTGACTTAACTGAAACCAACGGTGAAAACACCAGACTTTGTTGTCAAGATACAGCCCTAGGAGCGCAGTTCACCTACAACATGACACAAGGGTATTTCACCTACAACGTCACACAAGGGTATTCTTATTTGCACCAGTGGAGTCACTGGTATTCTCTGGAGAAAGAATTATGCTGATGAAAGACAGGGATGATAATATTTATTGTACATAGTGCGTTGTTTTCTGGATCATACTTTGTTGAACACTAAACATATGGAACAAAACTAGCACTAGGAAACATTTACGTTTCAGCATCTTAGTTCAAGCCATGCTTTAGGTAGTCAGGAGTTTTACAAATGAGCAGAATGAATATGGTCATGCTGCAACGTCCCTTCCAAAGCTGGGCAAACAGCAGTTTGAAACAGCACATAGGCAATGCAATTCCCATTAGTCTCATGCACCTGTGACCAATTCCCCAGTGCTTACAACTGAATTTTTTTAAATTATGACTTTGACTTCTTAAGTACACCCTATCACTTTGTGGATGAAAATGTATTTCTATACCTTTCAGTAAGCGTAAATTGTTTGAGAGAAAGTAATACTGCATCTTTAATACCATCATCAGTTGTAAAACTAACACTTCATACTATTATAGGTCATTTGGGACCTATTTTGCAATCCAGCAATCAAAATCACTTTACATCCACAGTACTGTAGTGGTGATATTCTCATAATTCCATTTGAAATGCTTTTGGTTTCACTGCCAGTTCTTATAACCAACAAATCCATTTCATCATGGCGAGTAACTCTTTCTGCAGTAATGAACAATACAAAATTATTTGACAGTGGTCTGCTAAATTTCCTCTCCTTTTGTTACGTATCGTTTCATATTAAAAAAAAAGGTTACATTCCTTTAGTAATATAAATTGTTAGACCTTTTCTATGCTGTTGCTTAGGGCAGCAATGGAAAAAACCAACCTGAACAGTCCGGAAATTACTTTGAGAAATTACCTTCCTACATCTCAATTGCTCATACCCTAGGTCAAGGTGTAGTTTGATGATAACACATAATAATTACTAATTTCCCAATACTCTTTCACTCACTAAATGAAAGCAGACATGTCTTATTGATATAAAGGGCAGTAACTGGTGAACAGCAATACTGAAAGATATGGCAAACTGAGCTCAAGGAAGCTTTGAAACTAGAATGTAATTTTCTGAATTTATAGTCCCAAACTCTTTACCCATTCAAAAGAAAACATTTATACACTACTTCAGAACACTATGTATTTAACGATATAACAGCTGTATGCATATATGCATATGCACACTTATGTAAATATATTTTCAAAGCACCATAACCAAAATATGAAAATTTTTAGGCTGCAGATGAATAAAAATGGGAAAAACTGTTAGAGGTAATTTTTTTTTTAGGAAAACACTGTCTGAAAAAATTGCAGTAACAATTATGTGAAAAATTTCCTTCAATTTATAAGACTGTAACTGTGTAGGCCTTCAGCCAACAAGTCAACAAGCACTGACAGCTGTAGACTGTGCCCTAGACCCCCTCAGGTGATAATGCATTCAGTTCTACGCAGCTAACATTTTTTTTATGTTCCATGAGTATCAAATTTAGGAAACCCTGATGGCCTTAATATTTTTCTACAAGTATGGTATTTTCAGAGTTGCACATTATGAGTCAGTATAATGCTGTCTGACAAATCTTTCCTGTTGCTGATACTTTAATGCGTACCTGTGCTGAATACCTGCAGTGATATTCCAGAGGAAAGGTAGTCTGTGAATATGCTTTGAAATGCTTGTCTGTGACCCTTAGACAAAGGTATTCATAAGTCTGCTTAAGTAAACACCCTTGTTTTGCGAAGGCTAATAACACTTTATGCTAATACATTTGCTATTTGCATGATTTACAGCTGTCGGTGGACTTTGCTTTTTGGTTCTTTTCCAATTTGTCTAACTCTGGCAGCAATAAATATGTGTATGAGACAGCTGGTGCATCTGAAAGGAACTTGGGAAATTCATGATGCCATGGTCAGAGGAGAAAATGACATGGGAGATTTTGAAGGAAGGAACCTTTGTTCTTCCAGTTAAAGGTGGAACCGCAATTGTTCAGATTTCACTTTTAATGAGACCTTATCACTGGCTTATCTCATTCTTCCTCCTGGCATTTCTGTGTCACATCACCAGTCTCGGACTACCACACAAAGTGAAGGACAGATGTAACCTAGTCACTGGAAAAAGAGTTATATTTTGCTGTTTTCTTTACAGGACTATAAAATCAGATTTCTGTTCTACATTTTATAAGTAGAGAAATATTATAGTATTGTGATTCCCAATAGTTTTGTGTCTCTTGTTTGACTAATGTCTTCCTACACAGGCCTCTGAACAAATATTGTTGTAAACTGTGTATTTACAATAATCAGAGCTCAACAGAAAATATGAGATGATAAGGAGAATTTATAAAGGCAAAAATGTTAAAATCAGGAGAACGAGTTCTCCCAGTGACAACTGCAGAGCTCCAGTTGCAGCTGTAACAATTGGTGCATACCAAGTCATAATTTTTCTAATTAACAGGAAATTCCTGATATGACATTCCATTTTCTAATTTGTGTACCTAACTTCCATGGTTATCAGTAGAGTCACACTGTCACTTACACTCTGAGAGTTTTCATAAGGAGAAAGAAGTTAAAGGATTTGCCTAAAATTAGCAGTTGGATGGAAAAAGGAAGAAGTATCCAGTTATTTGAGTATAATAATTAGTATTATACTCCTCCATTTCTGAGTTTTGCAAATTTAGGTAACAGCAGAAAGCCAGATAGGTTCTCTTCATCAGAAAGGAGAAATAAGGAGGGTGGGGGGAAGACAGGAAAAAAAAAAAGAAAAAAAGCAGAGAGATGGTGAGACATAGCTGCAGAAAGAAAAGACAAAGAAGAAAACAATTTCCCTTCTTTTGCTTTTACGCAGCTGTTTTGGATGATGTGATAATCTTCATCAGTCTTTGGAAACACTTTATGCTCCTTTTTGGCTACTTGTAGCTGCTGAGCACATTTGATGGGTGACAGCAGAGGCAGGTGACAGCTAACGGGGTAAGAGCTGACAGGTAACAGCTAACTCATGACAAACAATTTTTCAAGGAGCTATGACTTATGCAATAGAGTTGCACTCTGCTTTTGTACTAATGCAGCATTTGATTTGTCTCCAAGCTGTATTGGTAGAACTGCCTCTATGAAACTGTTTCCAGTGCAGAAGCAGTAGCCCTTTGTAATTTATACGTGATCATTAAAAATTGATATCTCCCTATTGCACAGGGTCATGCAGGTCCTTCATGTGCCTAAGGAGGAAAACATTCCTGTAGAATGAAAATCATCCTTTTTCATGGAGAATTCCTGCTTGAAGCCCTTTTCTTGCTATCATTAGGTAGGGATGAGCATACCTAGCAGCTAGGGCAAAAGCTTGTGAATCAGGCTCCGTGGGTCTAGTTCTTGCTCTGCTTTGAGTCATGTCGCTTGTGCTCCTCACAGAACTACGCTGTGATGCATAACTTGTACAGCCCCCTGATAGGGAAGCAGGAAATCATGCCTGTCCAATCTGATAGCTTTCTACAATGACATGACTGGCTGGGTAGACGAAGGGAGAGCCGTGGATGTTGTCTACCTAGACTTCAGCAAGGCTTTCGACACAGTCTCCCATGATATCCTCCTAGGG
>Ga0065711_1029363_pt1 | contig 36513 bp, 17 predicted proteins | sample Hoacrofraction12_FD_59098 | JGI IMG/M metagenome (GOLD analysis project Ga0065711, IMG submission 59098) | Hoatzin crop microbial communities from Cojedes, Venezuela - Epithelial fraction 12 v2 (version 2) | ecosystem: Host-associated > Birds > Digestive system > Esophagus > Crop | place... | reverse complement strand
CCCCCGAAAAATGGAAAGAATGTTTTTTTCATTAAATGTAACAAGTTCAAGGTAAAATGTGTGGAATAGAAAAAAAACCCTAACCCAATGCATATGTTTCGCTGTGTGAAACTGAGTCTTAAAGAATAACCAGTAATTGCTGTGATTCTGTTTTCATGAGCTAAACTTAGTTTTGCACCATTGGCTCACAAACGCCTATGCCAAGTAAGATGCTCTGAGAATTAAGGAGGAAGGAAAGATATCTGTGGTTTGGGAGGAGAAGCAAATCCATTCTGTCTCAAAGGCATCTGAGAAATAAAAGATTCACCATCTTCTGTTTAAAATAACTCTCCAGCTGGATCAGTTTGAAGTGTCACACATTCCAAATGTGTGTCATATATTTGGACAGAAGTGCTTTAGTGTCATGAGCCCTTCTGAATCATCTCTTCCAGCAGCACATCCAGGACTGTCTTCCCCAGCAGACTGAGAGGAACCCAGCCTGCGTTCGGGTTGCCCCAGTAGACACACGCACTCAGGCCGTACTGATGAGAGCTGTACAGTGAGGAGAAATTCTGCCGGGAACATAAATGGCAGTGGAAAATCCTGTCCAGCACATAGCACACAAACGGCAAATTAAGAGATGCTTACAGATATTATATCTGTGAGCCAAAGAGAGGAAATTGTTGTAATCACTCATTGTATTTGAGTAGTGCTTTGTACTGTGAAAAAGCTTAGCATGAATATGGCATATAACTACATTGCAGCAGGCCTGTCATTTGGAAGGTGGGAGGGAAAGAGTTTATCCTCTCCTTTCCATCCCTCATTTGAGTCTCTCCTTGTAAAGTCATGTCAGTAGCAAACAAAAGAACACAGTGCAACAAGCATGAAGATAATCAGCTTTCAATGCCCCCACTCCCACTGGAGCTTGAACAGCAGATTCCCCTGAGCATAACACAGTTTTATCAGAGTGCTTTGTTACACTGCGGGCTCTGCTGTTGATGCTTAAAAGCGAACACTGCTCCACAGGTGTATACATCATCTAGAAGATTCCGACATTCCACCGGGCATGTCAGTCCTTGGAAAGAGCGGGATCTTGCACAGGTTTGGGGAAACTCAGGACAGCCCTGTAGACGCTTGCAGGGACTGATGGGGTGCTTGCAAGTGGAAGCTGTGTGGAGTGGTGTTCATTGAAACACAAGCAGCTGCTGCCATCCTGCGCTCCCGGCACAGGACTAGAGATGATAACCCAGGAAGTCTGTCTCCACAGATGCAAAATTTCACATGCTTTCATCTTTCATGTAGATTTTATAAAATAAGAGGTATTAAAAGAAAAAAGCAACAATTGGAAGCTCCAGAAATAGTTTACATAAAAAAAGCTATTTCCTATTATGTGAGCAAAGCTTGTGGTAGATTTCAATTGCCAAAGAGCATACGAGCTGCCTGTGAAAGCTCCAACATTCTCATCTGGAAAAACTTTTAGATTTTATTCCTTTATTTGGCTTGAAACAGAGCTTTTTTGCTTTTGTTAAATCTTTAACTGAGGTCTGGGCCACAGGCAAAGTAAAAGGCAACACGCTGGCCAGAGGCCATCATTTTACATTTTAGAAGAAGGATTTGGAGTGAAAACAGATGAAAGCTATGGGGGCCCTGGTCAGATGGCAGTCAAAAGATCTGCAGGAGCCAGAAGGAACACAGTCCAACATATTTGAATCCTGGCTCTGAAGAAATCAATGATCAGCTGGAATTGGGGGTGATGCAACGAAAAATTAAAAAAAACAGCATTCCTTAAGGTATTGCTTCAGCACTTTGTATACTGAATAATGGAAAAATACCATCAAGAAGAGATTTTCGTAGTTCTGGCATCAAAAAATTCTGGGAATTGTTCGCATTAGCCGCTGTCACTCCAATGATACCTCTAAAAAGAACAGAAGCTGCAGAGGCACAGAAAGCAAAGGGTGGCCCAGAAGAAACAAGAAGACCTGGAAAACCAGAAGAGAGCAGACTAAATAGTTGTATAGAAATCTAGTCTGTGTTCAGCACCAAATGGGAATTAGAGAAGTAATCGGGGAGAAAGCAGACTGATGTACAGTGGATGAGGTAACCCATTAGGGTAGGGGAAGAGTTTAGTTTTAAGAGGGCCATGTTAGAGAAGATGTTAGTAGAGGTCATTGTTTTGTGAAAGATAATGAGTCAATTAACATACAGCAACTCCAAACTTGCTGCCCGCTGAAGCTTGTTTAGAAAAGTTGTGGAGGTCACAAACTGCAAAGGAACCTTTTAGTTCTGCTGTGCAATCTTAAAGACATACAGCCAATGCAGGAAATGCTTGAAAGGAACAGGGAAATGCTGGAGATGTATCTGGAAACAAGCAAAACCACAGCTAGCAGCTCTTCTGTTCTCAAATTTTGAAGAAAAACAGTTCTGGCCATTTTGATTAGAATATTTTAAGTGGAAAAAATAGCTCACAATAAATGTTTACTGTTTTCTTTTAAAACTAAAAACTAAAGCCATCATATCACCCACTGAACATTGCACTTGTGGTTCTCAGGTAGGTCTGTTGGTATTGCTGTTTGGAAAGACCTTCACTCTTAATGGTACAAAAACATTTCCTTGTACATTAACTATACTGCTGTTAATCAACTATTCTGCTATTATAGGTATTTATATTGCTATTGTTACTAGCTGCGCCATTGCAGTCAAATTCTGTTTCCTTTTTCATCCACGTATGGTCAGTGGAAGTAGGATATCCTCTTCATGCTCTGGGGCATGGTTTTCCTGTGCTCACTCAGTGTTGTTTTCAGTGGCAGTTTGTATAACCATGGAAAGTGGAAATGAGCCCCTCCATCACTTCTATGGTCCTCAAAAACGCTATGCAAGGGATATGACCCGAGAAGATTGTCACTAACTTCAGTTTTATTGCAGTGCTGCAGCCTCACTTTAAGCTACTGGGGGGGAAAAAACCCCAACAACAAAGAATATAGGTGGACTTTCTGTCACCTAACTATACCACATACAAAATTAAGTTTGAAGTGTTGTAAACAAGCTAGCTGAGCTCCTCATGTAGTCAGTGAGGTGGTGGTGAGAGAGAGAAAAAGGTGTCCATCCTGTACATATCTCAGGATAGGCTGAGTTACCCTCAAAAATACCTCCCTCCACTGACTATATATGAAGACTCGGTTCTTCAGGTGCTTCAGTTCTTCTTGTTCTGCAGAACTTAGGTACCAAGAACAGGCACACACCAGAGATTTATCTTCATTAACTAGTTTGTACCATTAAACAAAGTGATTTAAAATTAAGCAAAATATCTAACCTCCCTTCTGATCCTTCATGCTCCTATTGATACTCAATGCATCATGTGCCTAATTGATTTTAAAAATGTTGAATTTCCAGCTATTATGTAAAGACTTTATATAAATTTATTGGGGGGATGAGGAGCGGGGGGAGAACAGGCTGAAGGAAGTTAGATCTGAACATTCATTGTTTCAGAAATTCATCACTGACTATTTAAAAAAAATAATTTAAACAGTTTTCCACATGTCCTATTGTTAAAGCCTCTGCAAGTCACACAGGAAGATGTCTTGTGTTGCTGCACCAGGCCCTGGAGAGGAAATGGAGTGGTTCAGCCAGTCACTTCTTTTTTCAGTTTCCATCATTGTGTCAAGGTTAAAATTTGCTTTCCTTAAGGATAGGAACTGTAAACAAGCACCCACTAACACTGATAACCTCAAAAAAATTGTGATTTGTCTTTTAACAGAAGTTAAAACATCTGTTAGTCTTTAAGTTTGGAGTTATAATGCACACTTCAATCTAGAAGCACTTAGCATTGAATTTAAAGGACATTTCCTTCATTAGAAAGTTTCACTACAAGGAGAAAAAACAGAAATGAAGTATCTCTAGAGACATTTTGCTTTTAATTGGTACTCGCAACTGCCTTACACCCCCCTCCCCTCACACCCTCCCCCTCACAAGAAATAGTCCCCCCCACCTTATTGCACAGCTCCGTTTGTCTGGACGTTCTCCCTAAAGAGGAGCTAAATAAACTTTATTTGTAGAAAGAGGATTTGCTAGCAGAAATAAATTTTAAAATGCATATTCACACATATGTAACCATTGGCTAAAATCTTTGGAAGTACAAAAATAAATATTGACTACAGCTTGTTTAGCAATCATTTTTTTTATTCCATGCTGACTTGTAACAGCAAAGGAGCTTAGCACATTTGTAACACTCATACATTTTACAATTAGAAGCTAAATAATCTGTATTATTGTAGTGCATCTGTATTTAATAGCTACAAAATGGTGAATAAATGTTGCTTTTTTTTCTTTCAGTAACATTTTCCTTGGAAAATGGAAACTGCTTTACAAAGCTAAAACTAACACAGACAATTTCTCTCTCCCTCCTTCTCTGCCATAATGAGTAGAATCCTCTCCGGAAAAACCCTTTTAGGAATATTGCGTTCTAAAGATCATTGATTGTTAAACTATATTACATTCTTCTGCTATCATCTTCCTGCACTGAACACTGCAAAAACACAAATTGTTGTTGCTAGCATTATTGCTCCATCTAATGTTGTTTCTAGTGGCTCATAAGTTCTGTATACCATCATATCCTTTTCCTATGACTTTGCATTAGCACTGTAAAAGCCCACAATAAGGATTACTATTTTGGACTTAATATTCTCCTTTTTTTGATTATTTTTCCTGAATAGTTATTTCTGTTGTGTGAAATGTATGTCAGATGAACAGTGTCTTATTAAATAGCATATCATCTTTACAGATATGGTCCAACCCCTCTTGAGTTGCCCTGGTACAAACAGATGCAGCACCTTCTTGCCAAACTTGTGTTCAAGAATCTTCCTAAGCCATCTCTGCTAGTTATCTCGGCTGTTGCAAGGAAAAACCTTGGGACTGTAAACAAGAATTTTACATTGTTCTAGGTCCACAAAGAGTGCTGAAGAAAAGGTCAGGAGCCAAAGACAGTATTTTAAATAATTCTCACTGTTTACCGTATCAGTGCTGATGAAAAAAAGCAGCAGGCATGAACATAATGCGAACATCTGCCCGACGCCTGAGAGCTTTACCTCACAGCTTAGGACCTCAGATGGACAAGGCTTGCAGTGCCACCTTCTTTTCCCTCCCAACCCAGATTAAATATTGACTGAACTGAGTTTAAGGCTGTTTGTTATTTGCGAGTCAAGGTCATTGTTAATGCAACAGCTCACAGGGTCCAAAATGTCCTAAGCACTTTACAGAGATGTAGGGCAAGCCAGGCCTCAATCCCACAAAGCTGATATGTCAGTGTCAATTTTAGGCACACCGACCAAATCTGCCCCTGTTCCCTCTCCCTCCTTCCCTCCCATACCCGTTTCCCTGGGATGTGTTGCGTCTCTGGTCACTTGGCAAATCAGAACACACATTTAGCTTTAGGAAATGAAAATTTGCCTCAGCATGTAAGTTTTTAAAATACTTGCTCAAACCCAGGTATTTTTGCAAAAGGAATGGGGATTAACAGCAGACTATGGGATCGGTCACCTCTGGTGAAAACCCCTTTGGCCGTATCAAGGACTAAACAGATACCTGGAATCAGCTCTGCCTAGATCTAGCAATGGGCTCTTTGGGCAAAGGCTCCTGAACATTTTGGCAAAGAGGGTGGAGCAATGGCAGCCTCCATCACTTACAAATGTATCACTGAATTGTCTTTTTTCAAGGAAGAAATGTTGCAATAATACATGTATTATTTTTTAAAGCGTCTTGATACAGACTAGTTCCAACTTGTCTGAGACACTGACAAAACTATAGCATTTTCAGAAGACAGTTTTTTCCTTCTCACATGTTCTATCTCTTTTAGTCAATTCAGTGGAAGTGACAGTTCAGGGTGAACCATCAAAAAGTTATTTAGTCTAGATCAAAGGTTAAATTTTCAGCTCCTCTCTCTCATCATAAATAAAGTTCTGAAAACATGTTTTGGAAATGGTATTTTGTGAAATGAATTTTAAGGTGGCCTTTTAGGGTAGTCAGTATTACAGGAGTCAATGTGACACACGTTGTGTAGGAGAGGGGAAGAAAGAGCTCATGTAGAAGGGGTTTAAGCAAGCTTATTGAAACTGCTCTTGTTGAGTTGCATTTTTCTCCAGCTGAATTCCTGCTCAGTAGCAGTTTACCAGTTGGGTCCTTCTCAAATTAAATCTACAGTTTTCTCTGCAAGGGAAGGGAAAAAATAATAAATCAAAACTAATGAGGTATTCTTTATACTGTTGACGTCTTCATTTTTTCTTCCTGCGTCACTGATAGATTTGAAAGGAGAGAACAAGGAGTGATATTGAATGTGAAAAATGAAAACTGCCCACCTGATGAAAAGAAGGGAAGGAGGAAATCAGGAGGGTGAGCTAGCAGTTCCTTAAGCATGTGCAATATCTGTAATTTTCAAACTTGACAATTACACTGGGAGACAGAGGGGAAGTGAGGTGACTGGGAGAATGTTTGCTCTTTCACAAACAGACTTGCGAGACAAATGCACCAGTCATTTTGTCCAGGCTGAGGGTAACACATGCACATCTCAACACAGGCACAGAATGGCAGCCCCAGGAGGGAGGAGGGTTCTCACCTGTTTTTCCTCCCCTGCTTGCTCTGCCTTCCCTGCAGTGAGAAAATTGACACAGCCCTTCCTTTCTCCAAGAGGAGCTGTTAGCTTGAAATCCAGTCAATTAAAACAATTTCCTTATCCTTTGCTAGATGCATCCACAAACACCGGTGCTATTTTTTTTCAGATTTTGAAATTATATTTCCCTATTTCTTTTTTAATTCCTGCTTTTGTTGCTATGTGATGCTTTTCTCTCTCTCCTTCCCCAACCCCTCCCTCATCTCCCTCCTGCCAGGATAACAGAGTGACTAGACTGAGCAAACACTGAAACAGACAGCGTACAGATTGCTTTCAAATGCACAAAAAAACAAACTGTGAGGAGAGATAAAAATCGAGAGGTTTCTTTTCCCCCTCTTTAATCGTAAGTGTTATTATAAAAATATAGGTAAAATATTTTGCGAGGAGGTGTGATTTTTAAATTGATAACGTCTGTAAGTTCAGACAGTGGCTGAGAAGTTGGAACTCATCAGCTTCTGTGTGCTGGAGCACTGGCACGTTAGGCAGAATGAAGAGTGCAAGGGAGCTGCACTGAGCTGTGCCTACCCATATCATCGCACATGATTACGATCACATGTAGCCTACTTGCAGTTCAGTGGGAAGATACATCTAGAGTTTGACTGTCACTAGACTGTACTGAATTTAGTGGGCCTTTTTGATGCACTCATCTTACCTCTTGATTTTTGTTGTCTGACTGTTGCTGATTGTTATCCAGAGAGCCATTCCAATGTCTAAGATATTAATTGATGCTGTAGTCTTGTTACGGTTTGTTTTCTGCTGCTGCAGTTAACTGAAGGAAGTTCTTCAGATACAGAAATTTGAATAAAATGAACAGCAAAACCAGAACATTTTCTTGCAAGTAAACATTTGTAGTGAACAGACATTGAATATCATGTGCAGCATTCCATACGGTTACCAAATTTGTCTTTAATACAGGCAGGTCAAGTATCTAAGAGCCTTGTCCTTACTTCAGAGATGCTGCATAATCACGTCTCTGGCTTCAGTGGGGGCTGCAGGACACCAATTCTTCACAAACTTCCAACTTGCAGAAAAGTGACTTAGATTCAGTCCATCTCTTCTACAAGACCAGGTATATAAATATGTTTCCTCCTGTCAAGGAAGCTTCTGTTATCTTCCCTTTTAGGATATTTTAATGCTGTCCCTGTTTATCTGTCTCAACAGTTGGCTTATGCTCTGTAAGAGCCGTCATTTGTTTTGCCTGAGATGTATCTGTGTGTGCACACGTAGAGGACATTAGGTATACATAAGACCTAAGAACCAAAACATCAACCTGTATTTTTGATGAGGCAGTGCAGAAGGTTTGGATTTGGGTCTAAGCCCAAGAACAAATAGAATTTCTAAGTAGTTTGGGTGAAAGAAAACTCTTTTCCTTGTACTTGCAGTTATTTTCTTTCAGAACTCAAAGGATCGCTGTCTGGGGCCATCAAAAATTCGTCCCTTATATGACAGACTAGAACTAGAAGCAGAACCTCTGTTGCCAGACTGACTCATCTGGCTGCCCCAAACAAGAACAATAGGTATCTCTGTAGCCCCTCTCACTTTATATTTGGTGGATGCTGTAACTGAGTTAAGACCATGTGTCTTGCCCTGATACCTTACAGACTTTTCAGGAGACTGAGAAAACCAGTGCAAAAATGCACTCTGACCTAGGACCCCCCTGGCTTTCACCTTCAGGAGAATACTTGATCGAGGTTTAAAAAGCAAGAATTCCTTTGTATTAATTCCTTATAAGTTGTGGTCAGCAGCATGCATTCCTCTTGTAGCCATTATGGATCTCAGCACCTTTCATGAGGATAAGACATACATTACAGCATAGAGAGAAAGGACAGTGTAGAAGTTAGTGACAAAAGCCGACCCTTCCATCAGAGAAAAAAACAATTATCAGTCACTTTTTTATTTGTCTGTGTAACACTCAAGACACCAATTAACTACCTGTCTTTCCCCTATTAGTAATATCTACACTGTGCCATGCAGGAAAAGTGTCTTAGTCAAAATTAACAAGGCACAAAGCAGTAGTTGGATAGCAATTAGCAGACAGTGTCATTGCCATATCTTGCTAATAAGATGAAACAATAGAGAAGGAAATGTCTTGTGTGTGTCTAATGGATGCTGTAGATCAAATAACATCTCAGAGATTTCTGAAGAAGCGTAAACAGAATGGCTCCCTGTTGTGAGAAGTCATCTTGGATCAGCGGTGGAACTGGAATAATCGCTGGCGTGTAACTGATGTGGAGAAGGGAAAAATACAACATACTGAATTTTATGTTTTCAGATGAGCGGCTTCTTCTGAGTCTGCAAGAGCATTTGACCAACTCTGTACTAGGTAGGAGACAGACACTAATGGGACTGGTTTGTTTTGGCAGACAGATGACTATGGTTCCACCCTTTCTCCCTCTTGTTGCCCAACCTCAGCCCAAGATCAAAATGATTCAAAAGCAGGTTTCACTTATCTGACATCCACATGTGCTCCTTTAGGGGACAGAGGCTTAGATAAATGGTCTGGGTTTTTAGGTCATCTCTGTAACAGGATTAAAAATATTAACTGGCTCATAAATTTGTTTTACCAGGGTAGCGTTTCCTGGCCGAGCCTGTATCATTTTTATTGCTAGCTACAGTTATGTGTATTGACAGACAAGGATTATAAAATGATGACACAAAGCAGTAGTTATTCAGGGTTCCAGCAGGAACAATAAATTCTCTGCCTCCAGTTCTGGAAATGTTTCAAGGCTTTTTCTTCATGAATAGTTACTCTATAAAGCCACAGTGTTTTCTTGACTAACATTACTCATTTAGTTCACCTGTGTTTCTCCAATCAGCAGAACAGAGATGCAGAAGAAAGTGGTATAATACTATAAAATTTACAAAGCCCTAAACAGACAGAGCTGAAATTATTTTTTTTCTGTAGATCTTAGTTGCCTGCATCAAGTGTAGATTTTCATCTGTCTAGGAATATTTCTAAACACAAAACCCCAAACCACCAAAAAGGCAAACAAGAAAACTTGATAAACATGAGGAGCTTGAACTGGAGAAAAAGAAATAAATAACACTTACACTTCTAAATACACAACAGAATGACACAAAATCAGGCATGCATTTGTTGAACCCCAGGTTTTCAAATGTTAGTTATATCTACTTTAATGACACCAAAAAGTAGTAGGATATTTGCTGCCCAGTGCAAGAAATGATACAGAGGTGGCCTACTTCACTTTCAGCCTATTATTTCAGATGTCAAATTTTTCAAGCCTCTGTCATTTGTCTTGTCTTCCTTTTTCCCGTTTAATATTTATTTACATCTTTCCCATAGTATGAGATATGACTTGGTCTCAAGAGTAACTGAAGTTCTACAGAAACACAGAAGGGCCAAGGTTGGAAAGGACCTCTGGAGGTCATCTTGTTCAATTCCTCCGCTCAAGCAGGTTTATCTAGAGCCACCTAGAGCCTCTTGCCCTTTGCAAGTGAAAATTAATATATCCGAGAACCAGAAGAATCTTTTTTAACATAGTGTCACACCGTTGCCACTGTCTGTGTCCCCCTAACTTCTAACTCTTTTTCTGCCTTATACTGCTTCCTAAGTGATTTTTCCCAATTTCGTGTGTGCAAAGCACCTCTATAGCAATTGCATGTGCCTTTATCAAATTCCCACCAGTTGACTTTGGAATAGCTTTCCAGTTTCTGGAACTCCTTCCAAATCTAAAATCATCCTCATCTTTTCATCATCCAGATCATTGATCAGCAAAGGGTTGAATAGAAATGGGCTCAGAAACATCCGATTTTAAATGTCCTCCCAGTTTGACAACAAACTGTTGATATTTTCTCTTTGCTTTTGTTTTCTCAACCAGCTGTGAGCCTTCTCTGCAATGATTTAATCATATGCCTTAATTTGCTTACGAAAATGCTATGTAGGAGACTCAAGAGCCTTACAAAGTCAAGATACATCGCGTCTGCTGCTTCCCCCTTATTCACTTATTCTGTCAAAGAAAGAAATTAGATTGGTTTGATACAATTTGTCCTTGACAAATTCGCATTCACTAGACTATTATTACCCTTGAGGTGCTTATAAATTGATTGATTGATCCTCCACCATACAGCTTCAGTTCAAGGAAAATCACTTCACCAGCATCTACTCTGAAGTGCAGCTAATTGGGCTCAGTTCTATGATTTCAAATTTACTTCTCCTAGTTTGGTATTGTCTTCCCAAAGAGAACTCCTAACTATTTTGACTATGTGTTCTTTTCAGTCCCAAAGCTAACCAGGTTATACGAGGTTTACCTGCAGTACTCAAGAGCACCAGATGTATGAACACTATGCACACTCATGAACAGGCCGTGCACTCTCTAACTGACCTTTTTCTCCGGTACTATCAAACACAAAATCACTACCTGCTGATGACTGTGACTGACCAGTTCAGGGGTGTGCACTGCTAGTGTGCATGAGCAACAATTTTTTGTCATTTATTCAGAAAGATTCCAGCTGAAGAGCAGAACTCAGTAGATGGAAATATCAGTAAGCAATACTTGTAATTTATGTAAATGAAACTGCCCAGAACTGGCTCATCTCCTTTTTTCCTACAAAGGGAGCATAGAGTTTCATTTTTCTAAGCCGTTTGACCCTGAGGCTTACATTTGGAATTTCATGCTAATAGATACTACATAATTATTATTTTAATTAGAAAAGCTGCAAAAGTATTCTATTGAGTCTCTTAATTCAAATGGTGTAACTGCCACATAGGGCTTAGTCCTGCAGTGGTTTCAGCACAGAGTTATACTGAGCACAGTTGGCTTTTTGCTCAAAACAAGCTCAGTATTTTGACATGGCATCCTCCCAATGCAGAATTAGGTTACTAAAAGGGCGTTTGAACCCAAGCTGACCACGAGTAGATACTCCACTATTAAATACTGCAAATGTGACTTTTACACTTAGGAGTAAAGGATTTTATTAAAAATGTTGACATGAATAAAGACCTAATATTATAGTTCTTACTTGGGCAAAATTCCTGCTGCAACTAAGGAAGGATAGTCCAAGCTCCATGTGAAGGGATCTAGTACCAAAAAAGTACCAAAATAATTGGTGATTTGTTTCAAAGATAATGCAAAACACTGAATAGTTCATTATACAATAATGTGATTTTAAGAAACACTACCTCCGAGCAAAATGAATAGATTAATGGTATCATTTTGCTATTTCTTTTCTTCTTCTGCTTGCAAACATATAACAGATAAAATTTGCAGAATGATAACATTTTTTCATATTCTATCATCTACCAGTGCTAATGTATCCATTTGCTTCATTTTATAAGCAGTTAAATTACTCTGACTCCTTTTATACCTCTGTGAAAGAAGATGTCTACCTGAAGATTTACATGCCCCCTCTTCCACTCATCACTAAAGGCATGTTTGTTTTGCAAAGGGACACAGAATGATGCCTGAGGTAGGTTTCATCCTAGTGTATATCTCCACACATTACTATACAGACCCCTGCTACTAACCTAAAGTGGAAGCAATAAATGTCCTAAAACACAGCACTGTACCTGAACAAGTAAAGCCTCACATCTCAGCAGCTGGACTGGGACCTGGGCTGTGGTGGGGCTGGGCTGCTTTATGGTCTTCTTTTCCATGCGGACCTACCCCAAGAACAGTCCCATCACCACTTTTATGTTCCTGCCACAGGTCTTTCAACAAGATATGGAAGCTGAGGGTATACAACCCTGCAATAGCCAGGTCAGGAAAACAAGCAGATCCTCAAATGTTCCATAAAAATTGAAGAGCTTTATAAAAACAGGGAAATAAGTTCAAAATATGCATTTCAGCTTAATTACCAATTAATTTGAATATGAGTCTTGGACCGTACCTCAATTCTCTGCTAGAGTTTTATCTATGTAAGAAACAGCAGTAACGTGAGCTCTCTTTGTGGCTCCGTAAGCGCAGCTAGCTAAGAACATTGTTCCCAAGGCTGTGTGTGCCCCTCCTGACACGGCCAAGGTTACTTGTGAATAAGAATCACGTTTGCTTCTGCTACATCAGAAAACAATTAATCTTCATTGTTTACCAACCAGGAGTAATCAACAGCAGTAGGGAAATAAACTGTATTTTCAGGTACCTATAAAGATATTACAGAAACAAAGGCAAAAATGCAAACTAAAGCTGATGAAAGCTCCTAGATTGCCTCTTACAGGAAAATGAAGATTTAAGTGTTTTGCAAACAAATTATTTTTCTCGTATTTCAGTGAAGACATATTTGATGGTGTAAACTCCAGATGTGTGGCAAAGTGATCCAGAATACATTATCTGCCCTGGAAACGGTTAAGGTCGGAGCATATATACAAGAACTGATTTATTTGTTTAGGTTTGATTTGAGAAGGTAATTTTAGCAATAGCAATGGGGAAATTTGGCTCCTTCTTACTAGAGTGGAGGAGAAAAGTATTGCTATGAGTAACCAGGATTGCACTTGCAAGGTACTGACACACTGCTCACCACTGTAATTACAGGGATGGATAATTATCTAGGTTTGAACAAAGTGCAGAAATTAAAAGAGTTGAACTGCTGACTCTATATTAAACTGAGAGCTAGAAGCAATAATGGACTTCTAAGTCCACAAATTAGGCACTTATCTGCCCAAAACAGAAAACACCCAGTTCCCTGAGCAAAAAATAAAATCCAGCTGGTCCAGAAAACCCTGAGCATGTACAAGCCTTCAGCTAGCTAGCAAGAAAAACTGAACTTCTGGCTCGGTGTGCAAAAAGCATCCAGGGGGACAAAACTGCCCAATGTGGTGGGGACCCACAGCCTGGTAGATCAGGTGAGGAAATGAGTTTTCTTCCAGAGAAGACACAAGAAGAAGATATTCCCACCATGCACCTTGGCTGCAACAGCTTGTGCTCTAGAATTGAGCTCAAAGGCCTGCCAAGCCTGGGGGAAGAGGAGGGGGAGAGGAGGAGGGAGGGGGAGAAGAAAGGTGATGGAGAGCAGCATTTTGAAAGAAAGCAAGAGCACTTCTGTTTTCTGTGGGGCTCGGTACAGCTGCAGAGGTGTAATGGTCTCTCAGAGGAATTAGACCGTCCCCTTATTAGCTTTTGGATCTCAATGGAAAATGAGTAAGAGCCGGGCCAAACTTTCTGGCCAAAAAAGCCCAGCAAGTTTAGATACCGCCGGCTAGCTTCTGAGTGGGTTTAAAAAATATAAAAATTAAAAAATCATAATTTCAGATTTATATACCTGAAAGCTGCAAATGCAGCTAGGTTCTGGAGAACTTTCTTGGGTATGGCATCATGTGTTTCGCGCTGTACTTCCAGACTACAAGCCCTACACTACAGCAGTCCACTACATTCCCCTGTGCTGCAGCCCACGTAAGGTTTCTTCCCCCACGTGCGGCACGTGTTTGCCACGGGGACTCTGTATCATTTTAACTCGTAACTTCCTTTATCAGGGAACATTCAGCTACAGACTGGCTTCCTAAAAAAAACCCACAGACTTGGAAAAGTAAATCTACTATCAATTTTAAGCTGTAAGCTCACTGTAGCAGAAAATCCTTTGGAAAAAAACCCCAAACATGCTGACAGTCCAATCAAAAATTATTCAGTTTGTAGTAAATAGCAGCAGGACAACAGACTGCCTTGCTTAGATTCAAATCCTAAGCTACTGTTATGCACATTGTTAAAACTTCTTCTGCATGTAAGTTTTTCTACAGAATTTATCCTGGAGTATCTAAGCCTTGTACAGCTGCTCACCCACTACTCTGTGATTATCTGAGAAGCCAGCTTCTCTTTTTCAAACCTTTTTAGAGGTTTAGGCTTCTCCTTTTTCATTTGGTTTTGCTTTACTGTAGTTATTTGATGAAATGCAACAGAGAGATGTGTTTCACAAAATAAACGGAAAAGCCCTTTTAAAAGTATTTAAAGCCTTGGGCCTGTTATTAAACTGCTCACCAATGGTTGTGGTCGCAGTTGATGTTGCTCCTGTGGGTGGCAGAATGGCCACAAAAAGTAGGAGAGACCACAGCGGTAGTTCGAGTGGTTACTTCGGGTGAGTTAGAGCAGGGGTAGGTGAAGAGAAGGGCAGCAGACAGCCGTGCAGCAGCAATCCTTTTCAAAATGGTAGGCTGCACAGGGATGCAGTGGTCCTGTACTGAGGCACCCTAGGCTGAGACATGGGAATAGTAAGTTATCACATGCTAATGGATATCCAACATGTTGATCATAACCTAGTAGATCTGTCCGGCAGACTCCAGCAGGAGCCGGTATGTCCCTGCATCTAAGGGAGCTAACACAATGAAAAGCTGAGAAAAGGGGGAAAACTACAAGAAGCTGTAGAAATAATTAGGTCTGTAGATGAAACCAGTGCAAGGTCCTGTTCTGCTGCCGAAGAACAACTCTGCAAGGAAGCTTTGTGCTGTTTACCTTACATACCGCACTGCAAAATTTCTTCTAGGTGACCACTTAAGGAGCCGAAAAATTTTTTTTAGGAAAGATGGTCTTCAAATAAAGTGAAGCATAACTAGTCAGCAGGCTGGGAATTGTTTAGGACAGTCTGTTAGGACAGATGGCTGCTTAACAAGAATGGTCTCTTGACCAGGTTTCTCTGTCTGCATTCCAGGTGCCTGCACGTAAGGAAGCAGATCACATGTGCTGTTTCAAATGTGTATCGATTTGCCAGTGAGGAGAGAGAGAAAACTCCGTCTTTGATAAAGAACTTGATTTGATGATCATTTACAGACCACACCACATGAAGTCTTGACACTGTTTCTTCACCCTAATTACTCTGTGAGCCATCTGGTGCACCTGCTGTTGCAGTGAGGCAGGAATAACAGTTTTACACCCTCCCTCCCTTTTCTTGTATTTTTTCTCACACTGAGATGGATCTTTTAAGTGAACATCCACCTGACGTGGCCAGACAGTGCAGATGTAGACGCAGGTGCAAACTCGGTCAACCATGCCTCCAGATGGCTCTTACTTATTAAGACAGCCAAAGTAATAACACCAGACAAAGGGCCTCCAAGAAAAAGCCAAGACCGTCCTGCAGGAAAACACTAGGTTTAGAGATGAAGTTTATCAGGATCCCAAAGAGGTAATCAGCTTTGAATCTGTGGTGAAAACAGGACTGGTCAAGCCCCCTTGAAATTTGGATGAAATGATAGATTGACAATTGAGCAATAGGAAAAATGGTTAAAATGCAATAGTCTCTCCTAAAGGCTGATTGCATTAAGCGTAAGTGCCAGTAGCTAGATGCCAAGATGAAAGCTGTGGCTTCCTTTTCTCCTGCTGAGTAATATGCTCTGCAACTGAGAAATCCAAGAGACAAAAGCAATAGGGTATTTTATAGTCTGATTTCTTTTAAACATCAGAGGAATCACACTTCCAATGGCCGAACTCCAAACAAACAAGCGAGCAAAACGAGGCAATTGTGCCCTCTCTCCACCTCTCCCTTTAATATCTTTAATTACTGGCCCACAGAGTGCGCAGGTTCAAAGGAATGAGTTTCAGGCTTGGGAAGCAGCCTCACTAAACAAGTTCATTTGGGCAGAAGCAGCTCACACGTGTGCAGAGGCCACCTCTGCTTCCACAACTGAATGAGCTTCTCCCTGTTAACCTGAATGCTCTTTAGGGCAAAGGTATCAGAAAGGAAAACATCTTTTTCAGCCAGCTAGTCCAACACACCTTCCTCGGGACTGTCACAGATCACTTGGGGCCCTGAGACACAGCATAAAAAAGCACCCTCCTCTCTGGTGATCATCCTAGCAGCCATGCTGCTTAAATGAGTGCTCTGCTGAGCAGAATTTATTGCTGCTTTCCACCTGTGTTTTCTTGAGAGTGGATTTGTGGCAGGGCGCCAGCAGACGCTGTGCTACTTGGGACAGCGGGTCCAAAAAACCAGCACGCAATAGTGATGGGAGGTGCGAGTCCCCAGGCAGGACTCCCCTGGCCCTGCCATTCCAACAGTGATGCACAAATGCCGTTGGCCTTGGCCAAGGGGCAGAGTCAGCCCCGCTCCAGGCACTCTGCAAGGTGAGACGGGGGAACTTCAGGGTAGCACATCTTAGTGAGAGGTGGGGTTACTATACAAGGAAGTCATGCCAAGCTCCCCAGTTTTAGTCCACAAGGACTATGAAAATGCCTAGGCTTATGTCTCCTCTGATGCATCCTTGAATTTTCCTCTCTAGAGGGCTCCTTAAAGCCTGACATCTCGGGGCCTTCAATGCAAAGTCTCCCACCACCATGAATGGAATGAGATCCCAAAGCTGCCTCATAAGTCCTGACATTCCCTAGAGAATCAAATCAATTCCAGATCCCTCATGTGTCTGATCAACATTCTTTATCCAGCTTGCTTTCTTTCTCAGAGGCTTAGTCGCATTCTTCTAGAGCAGCAATTGGTGCAGTTTTAAGCACAGCTTCCACTGGAACTATGATTTGGTACTGGGATATAAATGTTATTAGAGCCACAGGTGAAGTACATTGAAGGGCAGCAAAATGGGTGGAGCTGGAGGTGGAGCTGGAGATTCCCCCCATCTCTGGCTCTCGTTCAGGGAGCTTCCCCACAGCAGCTCCTCAGATGCAGCCACGTCAGAGCACAGCAGTAAGCCTGGCCCTGCCTCGTCCCCTGTCCTCCCAGTGCTCGGGAGGCCCCCAGCAGCCCTGGGCAGTGGAGGGGAAGAAACAGAGTCTGTCTGGGGCTGCCTGTGCAGCCTTTCCCTTTCTTTTCCCTCCTCTCCTCACTGTCAGTGCAGTCAGGCCCATGCACAACGCAATCACAAGTGCAGAGGAAGGCGAGAGCAGGCCGAGGGAGTTGTGCCTTGACCCTTTATATGAAGGTGTCGGTCACTGCCATAAATACCACTTTGCTGACACAGTTGAGAAACCTTGAAAATTATTATTTCTAGAACTAGGAACTAAGAGTTTTATCCTTGGACCAGTACCTCCTGCACAAACCCACAAAGGCAAGGCATCTGCCTCCCACAAGAGCTTTAAATGCTGTGGATTAGGCAGCAGATGGAGACGGGGAGCGTAAGGAGGCAGCAAGACCTCCCTCACCAGCCTGACACACACACTCTTCTTAGCACAGCAAAAACCAACTGTTGCAAAGTTTTTGTAGGTTTGTTGAAAAAGCTGAGTTTTACTGAGGTTTTGAAAGGCGATAATGCAAACAAGAAAAGAACTGTATTCTGGGTTATCATGCTTTATCAAAAATTCTTTTTAACTCAACAAGCAGGGACAGCAAAGCCACTTCTCAAGTCCAGTACTCTGCGTTGTGCTGTGAGAACAAACCTTTCCTCAAACACCCTGTTTTATTTATTGCCCATTCAGTTTGCTAGCTGTATATAAAGCTAAACCTTTGTTTGTCTTCCTGGAAATGAAGCCAGCCAAACTACTGAAGAGATATATTTAGGATGGAGGAGCTGTTGGGGACAGCTGGAGCATGTATCTTCTACTTCTTTACTCTGGCACTATTTAGCCTTGTCACTGGGCCCAAAGTGAAATAGCTGGTACTCATATTTTAATGAATGACAGCCAAGTAAATTCAAGTGATGAAGTTGTGATCAGCCCTTCCACAGTAAAAAAAGAATTTGGCTAGACCTGTATTTGATTTGATCTATAAATATAATGTCCTATTAACGACCTCACCCAAAGGCAGCCTTAAAAAGTGGAACAATTTGTTTTTCTGAAATCGGAACTTTCAGTGAGTGCTTCAATTTGGATGTAAAATTCAAGGACAATGCCTATGTTTATTGATGCTAGAGGTTCACTGGACAATTTCTGAATTCACTGAGGGGTAGTTATTACCAAGACTGGGATGTGCATGATGAAACTGTGCTATATAGGATGAATTTGTTTTACAATGTTGTCTGTTTTCTGGGCTCACCATGATCTACAGTACATGTATATCGGTTTGCATCCTGCATTCTGAGTGGCCTGCATTGGCAACAACACAAATTTTATATCGCTTATTAGTTATATAAATCAAGCATTTCAGCTGCTGAATAATGGTTTATCTGAGACTCATAACCAGTGAAGGGAAACTCAAGATTCTCAAGAAAACAGGATGATTCTTGCAGCAACCGCTTTTATCAAGCTGTCTTCAGCTCCAACTTTTTTCTTCCCTTTTTGCAGCTGAGTTTCCATTTGGAAAAGCAAAGTGACAGGACTAAGTGAGAGCCTTTGTGACACACTGCAGAATGCAAGAAGCAGAAGGAAGAGTTTACAGTCTGGCTAAAGCAACCCAACTCCATAAGAGGGCAGTGTAAGAAATGAGCACTGATAATTCTTCAGAAATTATTTTCAGTGGCATTGAATTTAGAGTTCCCACAGAGGCAAGGTTCCACGTGGTTTCAGGTAGCTGGGGGGACGAACTCTCCCCTGAGCAAGAGTTCAGGGATATCACTGAAATCCAAAGGATTGCTGCATAGAGGAATTTGTCCTTTGGCTCTCTACTCACACTCGATTTTCTGTCTAAATCCATGATTTAATTTTGGTGAATCTTGATTTATACCCCTATGAATAAAAGGGAGCTGAGGCCATCAGTAGTATAAATAAAGTCTTAGCTCAACGGCAGTCTCGCCTGTGTGAGAACTGCAGGATCAGGCTATATAGTACTGGTAGCTCTTTGGCATTTGATGAGCAAGTTACCTTTATTTATAACATGGTACAGGAGGACGTGTCGTTGTGACTGACTGACAACAACTGCAAGGTCAGAAGTTTGATACACTGAGGGAAAAGTGTCCTGGTAATGTGTATCTGGAGATTGTGTTGGATCAGGGATACGTAAAAGGTTAAATAGAGTAAGTCCAGAAGCTCTGGGCTTTTTTATATCTCAAACTAGCTTTTTAGAAACATCCTTGGAGGATAGTAAAGAGTGCATTCTATAGCAGAATACTGAATTCGCCCTTTTTGCCACCTTCTGTGACCTTTTCACCACCTCCTTACTTGTGCTTTGTAAAACAAGAACCACTAAAACAACCCTGTCATCAAATCCACTGCATCTATTCCTTCATTGATTCTCGAGAGGCGATAACAAGCTCGGCTAGGAACACATATTAATAATCATATAGCTATAATTATCATTTTGGCTTTGCTAGGATTTTTTGAAAGATAAACTGTGCGATCTATTTATAAGCTTGATAAGCAGGAGGACCTAGTGCCCTTTCCTTCTAGTAAATCCATGGAAAGTCTCACATGTGTAGTGAAATCATCTAAAAGAGCATCAAATGAAATTATGAGGCTTCCAATTAAGCATAATCTTGCAGTGGGTGGGTGTGGTGAATACCTCACCAGTGAAGGGAAAGCATTGTATTTTACACAGAAATAGGGATGTTTCAGTAAATACTTAGAAAGTGGCAGTCTTCCATGAGTAGTCCCATCCACACTAACACCTATCCCAGGACAAACGGGGAGGGTGAAAAGCTATTCCAGCAATACCTTTGGTGTATACCAAGAGGATACATTTTGAAAGAGAGCTCCATTTTACACAGCTGATTAGCTACACAATATGTATCTGTTCATTTGCAAAATCGGATTTTGTAAGCAAAAACAAATGGAGAAAAATAGCAGGAAAGACAATGAAAAATGGATACACAATTTCAGGGATGTCAGAGCAGGGGCTTTGGGTAAAGTATGAAAGCAGTCCCAAAGACAAGGCTTATGGGGTCCTGATAACTGTTTCCTAGCAACAGGAATACTATTAAGGGGGATGCTGAAGTCCAGTTTAATACATTTATCGAGTGTTCTGAAGGGCAAGTAAGTAACATCAAATTCCTTGTTTTATACAGGGCTACCAAATCAGATTCTGTAACAGCCTTTACAGGAGGAGTTTCTACAGAAATCCATCCTGCATGTGTACCTATATGTATCTTTCTGTATATATATATATTGGTCTTCTTCCAGCGGAACAGGGAAACAATGTTATGTAATGGGATACCTGCTTTGGGTTATTTAATCAGATACAAGACTGCAAATGAATTAAATGCTACAATGTGAGATTAAACTACAATACCTTCTGCTTTTATTTCTGGGATATTTAGACTGCTAAGGTCACAAAAAATCTATTATGGTATTTATAACTGACTATCAAAAAGTTACTGCATGGCACAGTTTTAATATAGTTCAATAATTATTTTTAGTTTAGTTGTGAAACTGCTTTCATCAAACAACTGCTGCATTATCCCATTTTATCATATTTCTCCTAGTAATGCTAACCTAAACTAAAATTGTAGTTCTCTTTGAAGGTTTTTAATGCTAAAGAGAGATCAGTATATAGCTATGAAAACTATAGATTGAATGCTGTGCTCCATGTTGTTACAGATTTGTTTTAAAGGTCTGTGCAAACTTTCCACAGAATAACTGTCAAAAGGAGAGGCTAACACCATGTAAACTGTTGGGAAGGGATTTGATAATTTGGTTAAAAACATTGCACAATTCAGTAAAACTCCTTAGAGTCACAGCTCAACAATAATATATATGTATACACTGAAGTGACTAAGACCAAAGCCAAAACTGAATCAAAATGTTGGAAAGCAAGGTGAAAATGACTCAAGAGCCAAGCAGTGAAAAAGGTTAGTTTCTGCATGTCATTGTGCTTATGTCAGCGCAGTCTTACTCTAGTAAGCTTCAAATGTCGATAATTAATGATCACCATAGCCCTGGTAGCCTCCTAAGCCAACATTCAGAGGACTACCATCTGATTTCCATGGCAGATGACCTTTCAAATTGATTCTTCACATTTTGGGGTTGGAGGGACAACATAAAATAGGATTTGGTAACTTTTTTTTTTACTCTATTCTTTTGCTGCTCAGGCTGAGGTTCTAGTTAGTACCCGATATTTAAATTTTTTCCAGCACTGTTTCAGGGGTCTGATTCTTTTCTTCAGCATTTGGCAGATCTCTAGACCCAAACAACAAATTCTAAGCTAATTTCTTTCCACAGCCTGAAATAAGCATGCAAATGGGCTCTAAGACCCACAGCCATCCTCTAGGAAATGTTCAAAGAAACTCTAGGTAGAGAACTGGTTTGCCATCTCTCATTTTCCATTTGGAGCTGGATGTTTTGTTAGCCAACAGATGCAGAAGACTAGGCAGCAGCACTGTCAGGCTCGAACTGGCAAATTTTCAGGGTTCTCTCATTAAAGAAAGACAACAAGCATTTCTTTTAGCTTCTTACATTCCATCCATTTCCCTGAAAATGAATTTTTGGCTGAGTCCACCCCTCTTTTAAGGCAGGGGTCTCCAGAGGGGCTGGAAGATGAATGTGTCCCCACTCCCATCTGACAAGAGACCTCAGGAGCAGCTTGCAGAAATGCCTGTGGGCAGGCCCTCCTGGTGGGCCTGGGGTGATAAGCTGCCTAATGGCACCCTAAGCAGATGAGCTGCTGGGAGCGCTTGAGCCATCAATTCAGGTGAGTCATATAGAAAGTACCTGTATTTTCACAAGTCTTGGAGATCAGTCACCTCACTTTGTGGGTTCGCTGTCAGGAATGGAATGAAACAAAGCTGGCAGCCAGAGCGGAAACATCATTTCCCACCTAATTTGGCAGGCTGAAAATCCTGCAACCATCTTTGCTTCTGAAAATATCTCCATGCTCTCTCTGTATGCCTCTCTGTGGAAGTCTGACTAGAAGCCAGTCTACATCACTTAAAGGATGGAACAGGCACCGTTACATAGAGCAAGGTAACAGACAGCTGCCTTCAGACGATGTCATTTCTAGAAATGAAAGCATAGTTTTAAGAAATTAATTCTTTTATCTTTTGTCCTTCTTGTAGAAGTTCCAGGTTTTCTCTGAAATAAGCAGATTATTTCTTTTAAATGAAAGTTGAGGTACAGTTAAGATACAGACACAGAAAGAAACATTAAAGCAGTGAAATCACTTTGCTACTTTGAACTCATCTGCAAAATACCTTTGTGTGCTACTTCTATAACCTTCCCACAATAAACAAAATCCCTACCTAAACACTATGTAGACCTTTAGGCACTTTAAGTTTTTAATGAAATTCTTGGGACACTTACATGTAGGCTCTGCCATCACCCACAGTTAAAGGAAAAGCCCGTATTTTTCTGTGGTGAAATAAATCTGATACTTGTTACAGAGTCTGCAGCCCCTGTTGCTGTTTCTCACCAGTTTCGGTGTAAAAAACAAGGGCCTGTGCTACCCTTTTATCTTTACACCTGAGCACTTGCTCACGAAATTGTAGTGCTAACGTAAAACAAACCAAAGGAAGGAAACAGCCGCTAGAGGCTTGAAGAAATAAACTGCATGACGCGCATACAGGGGTTTACAATTTTGCTGTTCTAGTTACAAACTAGAGGAGGTTGTTATGATCTCTTCCTCCTTGTGGCCCGATGTATGAAATACAACAATGCTTTTTACCACCATTAGCTGGCTAAGCTCCTTTTTTGTGGTAGTAGAGGGAACGGATACTTGGGGGATCTAAAGGTGTCAGGCTTAAGTCCCCGCTGAGTTGGATTCCTCACAAGAGTGCAGCAAGGAAATGCCAGATGAAGGGTTTTCTGTGTTTGACATTTTTACAGGTTGTTACGGAATAGTTTATAAAACATCAAATGATAAATAATCTTTCATTTCCTCTGTTAGCTGCCTAATCCTTGTCTGCCTCCTTAAAAGGCGAACTACAACATCTTGGCAGATCTAGCTTGCCTTTTACACATTTTTGCAGATGATCACCCTTATACATTTAATATGAACATACAATTTAGCTGTCTAAATCGGTCACATGAAGTCTTGCCTGCCTGGATCTGAGACTGAATGCCAGAATTTGCTAATTGTGGTGTTATTAGGGCTTAAAGATTTTCAGACGCTAAACAGTTCTGCATACATTTTGGCACTGCTCCTGCTGGTTTAGAAGAAAAATACTGAAGAAGGCTTCAAATGGATTAGAGACTGTGGAGCCCGTTCTTTAGTGTGTGGTTATTATTAAAAGGTTATTTGGGGGCTCTGTTATGGAGGTATCTCTGGGTTAAGGATTTATGGAGATAGACCAAGGATTTCTTGGTAGGTTCTTAGTAGTTACGTATATACCATATGTTGCTGTTTTTGGCATTTCCCTGTGTTTAATAGTATTACTTTTTTGGCTTTTCCTTAACATTATTTGCAGTTAGGTCAGAGCTCCACAGTCCTAAACGCTGATCGGAAGGCACTGCCCATACTATACTGTCTGAATCCAGCACTTTTCAGTAAGCCTATATGAAGTAAGAATCAATTGCCAGGTGAACTTAACCCATAAATAGACGTGGATTGCAGGAAGCAGATCTGATAACATCAAAAGAAGCAAATCATAGAATACCACTTGTCAGATTGCCTCTGAAAAGAGAGGGACTTCATGAAACTCATCGTGAAATTCCATTTACTTGAATCAACACTGGATCTCCTGAAAGAAGTCAGAAGAGAAAAACCTCACAACTTCTTGGGTTAGAATTAAAACAATATTCGACTTCACAACAAGCATTTCTACCACAAAACCTATCAGTATTCAGTTGGTTAATGATGGTCAGATAGGAACACTTGATATTTGCCTATCCACCTACTATGAAACAGATAAACACATGCTTGCATACCTACAAATGGAGACATATCCCTCTTTGATTACTGGCTTTCATTTATCAATCATATCCTGAGCTTGTAAATACTTTACCATTATGACCCTTAGGTGTTCAACACAATTCTTACAGCAAGGGCTTGATTTCCCCATGTTAAGTTGTACATGTGTTACTTAATGTGGTGACAGAATTTTGCCTGCAGGTGTTTCTGAACAGCAAAAAATGCTTCTCTGTCCAAAAATGCCTTGATTAGAATAGGAAGAAGCTTGATTTTCACCTGCTTGCCTCTTCAGTCTGGGTAGAGCAGGTGTGAAGCACTCTGTAATCGAGCAAGTGGATACATCTGCTCTCAGAGTTCCAAGTGAAATTATTAAAAAGAATTAAAGAATGAATGAAGCAATGAGGATTAGAAATAGGGCAGGATATTTTGCTTCTGTGGAGGCTGGATTTTTTTTGATGATACTGCATAGATCAGTGAATTCGTTTCTATTATTGGTCATGATCCCTGTCCATGAGTCCTTTTCAGATGCGAACATTTCACTATTTTGTTTTGGAAACTCTACTGATTTTTGATAAGCAAATATCATTACAGATGCTGTTATTGGCGAATCATGGAAGATCTTCCCATGGAGTTCTTTCAGAAAGTATCATTCTGTCACCAGCATTAGATTGCGTCAGCTTTGCTGCTGCTGTGATAAATTTTAAATTAAATTTTAGAAAGCACAGGTAGTTAATGATTTCCAATAAATACTGCGAAATTCACTTCCTGTGGTAGTAAAAGACACACAGGTTACAACACACTAAAATTTATACATTTGCTGCAATTCACCTTTAAGGAACGCCAGAGGAAAGTTAGTGATTTTGAATAGATGATGTGTTTTATTTTATCGTTTGGAAGCATGCCCGTTATTCAGGATCACAGAGCTCATGAATTTATGATCTGAAGGGAGGCTCTTTTGCTATTGCATCTCCTGCATTGCCTCTATAAATATCTCTTTTTTTATTATCATTATGCAGTTTTTAGATTTGTTTTATGGTAGTGGTTATTAATGTTATACCTCAGACTCTTAAGAGAATTCATAGCTCTGTTAGAAGTCTGACATGTCTGGGAGATTTGCTTGTGTATGTAGTTTTCTTGCAATAAACCAATCTGCTGGACAGGGAGGGGAATATTCTGCCTTTGATAGCAGGTATATTTCTGATTACAGTTAGTGAGAATATGTGACTTCAAACAAAACCAGCAGCCCCAAAAGTTTAAATTACTGCAAGCGCAGAGTGTGCAAGCTATTTGTATGTGATTGCATAGCCTAGACAAAGAACAAGGAAATAGCTACTGCTGTTTATTCCTACTGGAGAGTGAGGATTTGACATGAAAAGCTCATGCTCCCAGTTAACTTCTCTGGGAATTTAAAGGATTGTCCAGGTATAGGACAAACAGTGTCTTCAGCTCACCCAAAATTGCAGCTCAAGGAGATCAATGTTACTAACAGCATCGACCTTTTTTTGTTTTTAAAACCTCCATAGTTTCACTCGTGAAAATGCTGTTGTGACTGTATCGAGGCTCCCCTCCCCTATCGGGATGTTTCAGAGCCAGGAAGATACTAAATTCTTAGAAGATGTTATTTTGTATTTTACTTGCATCTTTGGGGTGTAGTGAAATGACAAAACACAACTATGAAAAAGAGTCAGCAAAACTATGGCAATGAAGACTTTAATTTCTACAGCAAGACATACTAACTTGGAGTCCACAACGTACTGCAAATCATATCTAACACACCAAATGATTCGCAGACATGCAGTGAGTAATTGTACAGCTGCTGGTGCAGCAACTTGACAGCAAGGTTGGTCAAGAGCTGGTTTATCCATGAAGGCTACAGCAAAAAAAAAAAAAAGCATGCTTTTTTTTAGGAGGTTAGATAGTTCCTCCCCTCCAGGTGTGACTTTCAGACCAGACTGAGTTTCTGAGTTTGTTTAAGGTTATTTCCTCTCTGAGAAATACTCAGTGGAGAAAAGGCAGAGGAGGAAAATTAATGCATTGCTTCTTATAGTGTGTTTTCTCAAAATCTCATTCTGGGGGTGATGCTGATACCTGGAGGAGCTTTGCACCTAGCAGCTACCTTTATAGCACACGCTTCAAAGGCAAAGACCGTCTTTAAAAGCTGTAACATCACGTTTAAGATCCTCTCCACACTGGGCTTGTTTTGCTTGCCTTCCAGCCCTTTCTCCTCCATGAGGAAGGAATACCTCTTTCAACAGAAAGCCCCCCCCATACAAGCAAGCATGAGAAGGATGATTCTTGTGCAAAAAGCTGACAGTATGGTCTGGAGTCTGGCTCTCAGGGAAGCTTTGCTGTTGACTTTAGCTGGGCCAGGATTTCACCCGTTGCTTGTATCAAGTTTGGCAAGTATTACTGCATGAAACTGATCCTGAGGGGAGAAATCAGACTGCTTTTCTATACAAATGCCCAAATGTCCAATATGTACCAAGAAAACTGGAAGCACCATAAAAAGGACTAATCTTTTAGACGTGCTTAGCAGGCCTGATGATGCTCCCACCGAGGCTATGGGAGCTGGCTTGAAGAGCAAGTGTGGTACGCCAACATGAGCACTTCACCTCTGTCTCTTGTCAGGTTTCCTTTACAGCCATCACAGGGCATCTATTTCTTCACTCGACAGCTCCAAATGAAAGAAGCCAGAGTGACCCAGGAGAGATTTAAGCTGGTCACTGCAAATTGATTTGTGCAAGTGTCTCCAGTGTGAGGATGTACTACTTCTTAAGCAGCAAGAGAAGGGGAAATGAAATGAAGAGGTTGTATAGCTGCTCTCAGGAGAACAGCAAGCTAACAAGAGCAGATTGGTGTTAATTTAGCTGAGAAAAGAAGCCTCTCCTTAGTGCTTGAGGATTTGAGATTCCTGCAACAGGTTGGTGAGGTAGGAGGGGGAAGGAGTGGGAGGGAGATAGCTCTTTCTTAAGCGATTGCTGAAGTGTGGAAGTAGGTTACGGCAGGTTAGGGAGCAGGAGGAGAAATACATAAGCAAAAGGGAAACACATAAAAAGGGGAGCGCACAAATCTGGGGGAACAGACTAGTCTTTGCTGCTTCTAAAGCGTCTCCGTTGGGAGAGCAGGGCAGAAAATCACTGCTCTGCTCCACAAAATTAGCAAAAAACACAGCACTGCTCCCACTCTGTAGCAGGACAGATCCCATATCTGATCATTCAGCAGGGTAATGTTGATGTGAAAACACAGTATGGCTTTGGAGTAGTGTTTATTCTTACCAGATAAGACTAGAGCATGGCAGGAGCAAGCTACAATTCTGTCTTTATGTCAGCCCAAGGACACATACCCTGTAGCCGTAATCCCATGAACAACCTGAGCAGTTAACGTTAGCACTGATGAAAAAAAGCTGTTCCCTGTCATGTGCTCCCTAGTTGCCCTATCTAGTTCAGTGCAAAACCCCTAAACAGCCCTGCCAACATAGGCTTGAAAGTGTAACAAATGTAAGTGAGTGTCTGGGGGAAGGGAGAGAAGGTTAAACCACTCTTTCAAAGTCTTAGAGTGTGTGTGAAACTGTGGCTCAAGACAGATCTTTCATAAAGAGAAGAGAATATCCACCTGAGAGGTACTTCTTTCTGGACAGCCAGAAAATTCAGATGAAAAGCTGCATTTAAGAGACACTAAACCTTGAAGAGGAGTACTGCTTCATATCTGATAACATGACATAGCGTGTGGATTTTTTGATACAATATATCATGTAGATGATGATAATAATAATAAAAACATAGGTGATTTTGAGTCCTTCTGCATTCTAGGGTTGTTGTTCTGATTTGTACTGTCAAGATAAAGCAAAAACAAATGGTTAACCAAGTGCTGAGTATCCTTGAGAGAGCTAAAGAACAATTTTCTGAAGATAGAGAGAAGGATAGATTGGCATGAGGTAAAAGAGACACCTGGTTCAGTTCTTTTTGTTGATCCAAAGCTTCTGTTGATTCTAGAGATAAAAGAAGTCCCCTGATGGGATGTGCCAAGAGACACTTTTAATCTTTTTTTGCTGGTGAGCAAGAGATTTTATTGCCAACGTTTGCAGTATGAACTTCATCCAGTGTTTATTGTGTGAAGAAATGAGATGAAGGAGCAGCCTTCTTTGCACCCCTCAGACTTAAATAGAGATGAGCCCAAGGTAGAACCTAAGATTCACACACTTTAATCTTTTAGAGGACGTATAGAGAAAAGATATGGGTCCAAATCCATGGGTTCAAATTAATACCTACATATTTGTAGGTTTTTCTGATCTCAGAAACCCCTTATTTTTATTTTTAATGTGTCTGATCTCCTGAAGAATGACTGGTTTATCGCAAATTTAACTCAGTGTAGTGAAAAAGCAGCTTTCAAAACGTCAGCTGATGAAAAACTGAATGAAGCAGAGGCCTAGGGCAGCTTCATCCTAAATTCAGGGCAGAACACGGTCCAAACATACCAGCTGGAAATTTTCATATCAGCTGCCTGGTTACATAAGGGAGATTAATTGCTTCTTATGGCTCTCTTTTGTGGAGGACAGTAGTTGCATCTCCCTCAGTTTCCAAAGAGGTTAACTAGCATGCTGAACCAAACAGTTAACTGAAGTGCTGTCTGGTAGGAAGCGAAACCCACGCCAAAACTAGGTATCTGTTATGCATTCTAGTTTATTTTCCCTGATTACAGCAGGAATCAAACAACAACAACTGCAAAAAAAGGCACAGAACAGTGAGCAAAGACTATCTTTGAACTAGCACGCAGTCCAAAAGCTCTCCGGGCTCTTTTCTCGGAAGCCATTCCATCTGTCCTTCTATACCTGATGGTTTCTTCTTTGTTAGTCTGTTGTTTTCTTCCTCCCTTTTTTCAGAACCTCTGTCCTTGCAGATACAGAAATATTGCAGATATTCTCTCCTGCAGATACCGAAAATTTCCAGCAGAGCAAGAAGGGGTGAGGCCACATCTTCTCCTGGGTGCCTGTGCTCCATCTTTGGGGTGTGGAGGTGAAGTTGCTATGGTACCATCTCCCTCATAAGTGAGAGAAATCAAAGCCACTCGCTTGTTTTCTTGCAACTGTATTGAAGTGGGGAACTGTGATTAGTCATTCCCCCAGGTGCCGGTTTCAAAAAAGTTTAGCCAGGTGTATAATTACATAGCTATTTCACCTTTACCTTACGGGGCTCAAAATGCTGACAATTCCAGAGTGCAAACACTGCCAAAGCCTTATTGCCTTTCATAGAATCACAAAATCGTAGAATGGTTTGGGTTGGAAGGGACCTTATAGAACATCTAGTTTGACTCTTTCAAACCTCTTGAATTTTCTGTGGGAGGCACTTAACCCCTTTGCATTTGGGAGACTGACCCAAACACTTTATCCTAGACAGAAGAATACAAAACAGAACAAAACAAAAAGCAGCAAGAAGAAAAAACTCAAATACTTCAAGACAGTGAAGTCAACACATTCTCCAGCAGCTTTGCCATTAGAGGTGTGCTCCCGGTTAGTCAACTCTGTCAGTTCTTGTGAAAGAAACCTACTGAGAGATTTGGACATACTGTTTCTTCCCCCAGTTTTTTTTTCCTGTAAAGCTTTTGGTTCATCCGTTGTTGTATCAAACTCCAATGTAGACTTCTCCATGTTGTGACCTTACAAACGGACCCTCGAAGTTGACGAAAAATTAACCTCACTAAAATTTCTGCTGTCCTGGTATGCTCCTTAGACTCCTGTTTGCAAGGTACCGTTGGACTAGGGCTCTTGCAATAATTCGGATTTGAGTGTCCTGTTTTCTGAGCTAGTTTTCCACATGGTGCCTACATTGCACCCAGTACAATTTTCTCTCATGTTTGATAAAGGCTTTGCAGCCTCAAACTGTCCAAGAGTTTTACAAGCATCTTATAACTTAATCTCCCCTGTTCCTCATTTAACTGCTCTCTTGAAATATCATGTCTCAGCTTATATCCTTCCAACTTTGGATGAATGAACAACAGTGAACATCAGAGACAGGCAAACACTGTAATGCTTTTATGAATATTCATTTGTATTTTGAAGGGATCCCTGCATTTCCTTGGGTTTAATTTTCACACCATATATTTTCTGACAAGTAGTATCTGTACAGAAATATTTGCCAAAGCAACATATACTATTATAACAGCATCAAGTAGTACTAGAATGATCAAATTCAAATGAATAATTGATATTCACATCAAAAAACTGAATCAAAGAATTATCCAATTGAGGCAAGAAGACATGGCATGTGATCTCTGTGTTAAATTGGATCAGACTGAATTTCTTTCTTGAAAACCTGCAATAAGCTGACTGTGAATTGGCCTAAACTTGCATTTCACTTACTGTAAATCATTCTGAATGACACGCAGACTTGCAAAAACATGTTTATAGACAATTTTCAAATGGAAAAAGAGGCAAACACATTAAAAAAAGTATTTACCCTGAAATATTCTCCCAGCTGAGCTCTTAGATAAGTTACTGTCAGACAATCCAGAATGGTGCTTTCCTTTTGCATTCTCTCTCTCTTAAGTCATGCCAATTTGAGGAGCAAAAGATTGTGCTTTGACCCTGGCATGTCAATCTTCTGCTTATCCGTGCAGAAGACTACCTCAGAGTCAATGGGCTCTCCTTATTTGAAGTACTGTTTCACTCCCTGGGGAAAGCATGCCCACGTAGAGAGTTAAATTATCCATGAGTATTCTTGCTTCACCCACTGACTTGTAGTACTATGACCATTACCCAAGGTGATGCCGTATTGGTATTTCTGCTCCATTAAACAAGCCTTCCCAGGGCTAAAATACCCTTTATCAAAACATTACAAGGAAGCACCAATATGTAGTAGAGTGGTCACCATTAAGAAAATACAGTCTTTTTCTACAGAAGGTGATTTTACAAAATATTCCCATTCAGTGGGACAAAAGGATGATCCACAGGTGAGACAGCCCTGCTTCGTTCCTTTCCTGGGAGGGAAGGGGAAAAGCCAGTACAAAAGGGGAGCAAAGGAAAGGTCCCACAGGCTGTGGCACTCCTGGGGTTTGTCCGGCTGTTTTCTTCAGTCAGAGGAACAGAAGAGAAAGCAAAGGCTGCCTTACAGGTCTTTGAGCAGCTTGGTCATGCAGGTTTGGTTGTTAATATCTACTTACAGACACTGTTGAATGAGGTAAGCTCGTGAAAGGATGCAGTAGTGAAAGAGGGGTGCACTGCTGGAGGTTCTGGGGAGTGCCTGTCCATCTGCCAGCTGTAATGAGAGGGCTGGAGTGGAGTCAGCTCATGCTCGGTCACCTTGGGGCATGCACGATCTGGAAAAGTCGTCCTTGAGAAAAGGAGGTGATGGGAGCAACACCGCAGACCTGTTGGTGAGCCCAGTGAAGGGATGCCAGGCTGCTCCAGCCGGTTGGGCAAGCCATGTGCCTCCCCTGGGCGGCAGCGCTGCCAGAGCGGGTGTAGCGTACGGAAAGCATAGTGAGGGCTGCAGGAAAGCTGAATCTGAAGGAGGTCAAAATGCCAGCAGGCACGGGAAGAGGTGAGATGACCCACAGGGAAAGATACTACATGTAGAAGGAACCAATCAGAGTAAGGGGAAATGCATCCATCTGACAATAAACAGTTCAAAGATCTGTGTGGATCACATTTTTAAAAAAAGCCACCTAAGCAAAAATCCCATGTTGTAGGCAGGAATGATACTTTGGGGGATTGTGGTACACCAGCTGGCGTGGCTGGAAGCAGCACAAGCCAAGAGCCGTCCTGCAGTAGGAGATAGGCTGGCTGATAGGCCTTGAGGTCCTAGAAAGGCGGGTGAAACCTGGGACTGTTGGATCAGCTTTCCTATGATGTTTTTTCCCCAACATGAGCCCTAAGTGGATTAAGGAATTTTGGTATCTTTTGTCTCACCCCATATCCTTTTAGGAGCTATGTGCATAACTGTAGGAATACTCTTATGTTTATTAGCTTTTGTTACGTTATCCACACCTTACATGTAATGGTAGCCTTCTGTTTAAATTCAGATGCAGTGCTCACATCTCTCTTGCCGTTGTGTCTACCCATCTTCTGTGTGATGTCAGAATCGTTCATGAATCAGTGTCATAACACTTACAGAAATCTGTCTTAGATGTCACTTTTCTTGCTTTTTCGGTCAACAAATATTTGAGGTAAGAGGAGACAAATAGCAACACAAACAAAAACAGCAACAAAATCCTACACTGAAATCATGCAGTACCCTGTTATTTGCAGAGACACCTTTCAAAACACAGTCTTTGCTTGCTGCTTCTTTACATGTGTAGAACTGTGAACACCCCCAGTATTCCCAAACAAAGTAATCCAAGATTCCTGTGCAGCCTGCTGTAGGTGACCCTGCTTCGGCAGGAGGATTGGACTAGATGACCCACAGAGGTCCCTTCCAACCCCGAACATTCTGTGATTCCGTGATTCTGTGATCCACTGATGGCAGTTCACTGCAGCTTTATAACACAATCCATATGCAAGTATTCAATGCAGAAAGATATTAGTTGACAGTGAATTCTGGGAATTATTTCACCTTCCTACAAAAAGGCAAATCCATCTATCAGCTCAGATCCATTCATTATACTTTTCTATAAGACAATACCTTTCTACCTAGATATTGCCTTCAAAACCCTGGCCGTATTGTGTGAAAAAACAAACACTGGAGCTATCGCTGAAAAGCATCTTTCCTGGTTTTGCCAGCAAACCTTTTCTTCTGGGGAAATGTGTGCAGACAGGATGCTCCTCCTTTTCCTTCCCAGTGACCTCCAAGCCAGCAGCTGTCTGAGGACAAGGGGCCTCCCTGAGTATTGTGATTGCCATTCAGCTGGACTTTATAGGCCATTATTAGTCCATCTAAGGGCATCATAGGCTTTTGCCATCCATGCAAATTCTGGATTATTTCCTCCTCTGCACAAATATTATTGCAGTTTAAAAAAAAACAAAGAACACCCAGAAAAACAAAATCCCTTCTTGCTAATTTGTTTACTCATTGACTTTCATGTAATACAGCAACCAGCAATGTGGTCCCTGAGCTAGCTCTTCCAGTATCAGCACATCAGTATTCAGGAGTCCAACTGCTGCTGTTTGCAAATCTGTGTAAATGAATGCAGTCCAAAACGTACAAAATGGACACAAACATTAAACTCTATTTACTGTAGAATTAAAGGTAAGTCTTCAACAAACAAAAAATGAAAAACGTGGATCTGCAAATATGAGCAAATATAAACTTCTGATTTTAATATGCTGGGAAAAGGGATTTTCGTACAGTTTCTATCTCTGACATTCCCCTGTTTTACATGCATTTCCTCTCCACAGATGTGTCTGGACTTTCAAAAGCAGATTTTGGAGGCTGGGTCTTAAGTTGCAGCATGATGACTTGAGTCATTGTCTATAGAAGTTGTGGCCGAAATTCAACTGTGTTGATGCAGAAACAGAAGCATCTAAAGTGAAGACTCTTCCCCCTGCCTGGCAAGGCACCTTAGCACCCTCATGCCTGTGCGTACACACACCAGTGCCCAGAAGGGTGCTTATGATCCTGCTGTGAAGAAAGATCTGCAATTGCTTGTGACATAAAGGCCTTCAATAAAGCATTAATGTTTGAGACTTGCTGGGTATACCTCTGTCAGATTTATATTACTTTTTTTTTACACATGATAAGCTTTCTTCATGTCGGGTATATTTAGCTATATAGGTTGATTTTAAATGCTCTTGTAATTGAACCCAGTGTAATATACTGGTGCACAAATGACAGAGAAAGGCCATCGGTGGTATTTGTTTGTGCTGCTAAAGCACTCCCTTTATCCAGATAGAGGAATTTTGAAAAGACATGCTGTGTGCTAGCATTAAAAATATCTCAACACCTGGAAGATTTGGAGGCCAGCCCAGGGTAAGAGTGGGACCTCTAGACACTTGAACTTCACACTGATGGAACTTGAGGATCATCTTGATGTTGATGGAAATGAACCCTAGACTAAAAGCTGAAGTGGAGAGGAGCAGATAAATTAATGCAACGGCTATCCAAAGTACGGAGCATCGCTGGAGCCAGCTGTGTCACAGCTCAGATTGCTTGTGAAGGGAACGCCAGCCTCTGAAGGGGAAAGCACCAGCAGTGCCACTTCCATTCTGGCAGACAGATACTTGGGGAAGAAACATGTATCCGTGGAAACACGCATCCATGGAAGTATTCTCTCTGTTTGAAAGCTGACCTGTCTCCCCAAAATGCACTTCGTAGGGCACAGTGCTATCTGAAGCACGCAGCAGTTTGTGTGCAAGGAACCAACAAAAGCACAGATAAACTGGTAAATTGAGTCCCAGCATGACCTGTATGCCTGCATACTTTCATATTACACAGGGGAAAAGAAACAGTAAATATGGATTGTCAGTTCAGGGTTTTGATAAGAAGACTCTTTCTGTGGGTAGTCACTGCATTGCTTGAGCACACAAAATGAAATCAGTCTGATCCCTGATTGATAGGAAGCACGGATCTGACCTGATCAGCCTGTTAGACGCCTGTAACACTCTCTAGGCATAACACTGCTGAGCTGGTTCTGCTCCAGATACCACACTGCAACAGCCAGCCTGCTCCTCTGGACACGGGGTGCACCTGGATCTTTGCCTTCGGGACTCTGCTGATGAATTCCTGCTTGCCTTGGGCAGAAGCAAACAGTTTAGTTGCCCAAGAGCAATCCGTAAGCGTAACAATGTTTGTTAGTGTGTGTTAGTCATTAACTGGAGTTTACACAATTTGCCTAGTGCTTACAGTCATAGCCCACGTGTGCAGCCTCAAACTGACATGAGTCCATTTGAGCTTTCTTCTTCAAGAAGAGAAGGCTGCGAGGGGACCTAATATATGCTTATAAATATCTCAAGAGTGGGTGTCAGGAGGATGGGGCCAGACTCTTTTCAGTGGTGCCCAGTGACAGGACAAGGGGCAATGGGCACAAACTGAAGCATAGGAAATTCCATCTGAACATGAGGAAGAACTTCTTCCCTCTGAGGGTGACGGAGCACTGGAACAGGCTGCCCAGGGATGTTTTGGAGTCTTCTCTGGAGATATTCAAGACCCACCTGGACAAGGTCCTCTACATGACCCTGCTTTGGCAGGGAGGTTGGACTAGATGACCCACAGAGGTCCCTTCTAACCCCTAACATTCTGTGATTCAGTGACAGAATTAAATCTGGCCAGGGATGTCAAAGGCAACAAGAAAGCCTTTTATAGGTATGTCAGTGATAGAAGGAAGACTAGGGAAAATGTGGGCCCTCTCCGGAAGGAAGCTGGAGACCTGGTCACCCAGGATGTGGAGAAAGGTGAAGTGCTTAGTGACTTTTTTGCCTCAGTCTTCAACAGCAAGTGCTCTAGCCACACCACCCAAGTTGCAGAAGGCAAAGGCAGGGACTAGGAGAATGAAGAACCACCCGCTGTAGGAGAAGACCAGGTTCGAGACTGCCTAAGGAACCTGAAGGTGCACAAGTCCATGAGGTCTGATGAGATGCATCCGCGGGTTCTGAGGGAACTGGCGGACGAAGTTGCCACATCACTCTCCATCATATTTGAGAGGTCTTGGTGGTCTGGGGAGGTCCCCACTGACAGGAGAAGGGGCAACATCACCCTCATTTTTAAAAAGGGCAAAAAGGATGACCTGGGGAACTATAGGCCCGTCAGTCCCACCTCTGTGCCTGGCAAGATGATGGAGCAGATCCTCCTGGAAACCATGCTAAGACATATGGATAGCAAGGTGACTGGGGACAGCCAGCATAGCTTCACCAAGGGAAAATTGTGCCTGACCAACTTGTTAGCCTTCTATGATGGGGTTACAACGTTGATGGACAAAGGGCAGGCAACTGACGTCATCTACTTGGTCTTGTGCAAGGCATTCGACACTGTCCCGCATTATGTCTTTGTCTCTAAATTGGAAGGAGATGGATTTGACAGATGGACCACTCGTTGGATAAGGAACTGGCTCGATGGATGCACTCAAAGAGTTGCAGTCAATGGCTCGACATCCAGGTGGAGACGAGTGACAAGTGGTGTGCCTCAGGGGGGTCGGTACTGAGGCTGGTGCTGTTTAATATCTTTGTCAGCGACGACATGGACAGTGGGACTGAGTGCACCCTCAGCAAGTTTGCTGATGACACTAAGCTGTGTGGTGTGGCTGACATGCTGCAGGGAAGGGATGCCATTCAGAGGGACCTTGACAGGCTGGAGAGGGGGGCCTCCGTGACCGTCATGAAGTTCAACAAGGCCAAGTGCAAGGTCGGGGCAATCCCAGACACAAGTACAGGCTGGGCAGAGAGTGGCTTGAGAGCAGCCCTGAGGAGAAGGACTTGGGGGTAC